>Ga0209340_1000316_pt1 | contig 58203 bp, 52 predicted proteins | sample EPASupsiteSAE323_FD_187266 | JGI IMG/M metagenome (GOLD analysis project Ga0209340, IMG submission 187266) | Bioremediated contaminated groundwater from EPA Superfund site, New Mexico - Sample SAE3-23 (SPAdes) (version 2) | ecosystem: Environmental > Aquatic > Deep subsurface > Groundwater >... | reverse complement strand
GTATGCGCAGCAGTCATCGCCATAATTCCCGTTAGTGCATTTTTTATACTTTCCTGATGAATTTTTGAGAGGCTAAATCTGATAGAATTGTCCCGCAGAGGTCAACCCATGTACTCCGCCGCTCCTCACAAAGTCAAAATCACGGATACCACACTCCGTGACGCGCACCAGTCGCTTATCGCCACGAGACTCCGGACAGAGGACATGATTCCGCTGGCAGAGGGACTCGACAAGTGCGGTTTTTTTTCCGTTGAAGCATGGGGCGGGGCAACCTTCGATACGTGCATCCGGTTTTTAAACGATGATCCATGGGACCGCCTTTGTCAACTCAAAGCTGAACTCAAACGCACTCCCATCCAGATGCTCCTCAGGGGCCAGAACCTTGTCGGGTACCGGCACTATTCCGATGATGTTGTCGATAAATTCGTAGCAGCAGCTCATAAAAATGGCGTGGATGTCTTCCGGGTCTTTGATGCATTAAATGATATCCGTAATATGAAACGATCGATGGACCAGGTAAAGTTGGCCGGTGCACACCTGCAGGGCACCATTTGCTATACAACGAGCCCGGTCCATAATACCAGCACCTTCATCGAAATGGCAAAAGAACTCGCTGCGCAGGATTGCGATTCAATCTGTATCAAGGATATGGCCGGCCTCATTATGCCCGAAGCGGCGCGGGAATTAATCACGGGAATTAAAAAAGCCGTAGATATTAAGGTCTGCCTGCACAGCCATTCAACAAGCGGGATTGCTCCGATGAGTTACCAGGCTGCGGTAGAAGCCGGTGTGGACATCCTTGATACGGCCATGTCTCCGTTCTCAATGGGTACTTCGCAACCCCCTACAGAAAGCATTGTTGCCGCGTTGAAAGGAACGCCTTATGATACCGGCATTGACCTGCTGAGACTGCGGCCTGTGCGGAATACCTGTTTACAGATACGCGAAAAATATGGCGCCCTGGTCAACCCGATATCAGAAAGAGTTGATTCCGATGTCCTCATCTACCAGCTTCCTGGCGGCATGATCTCCAACACCGTGTCGCAGTTGCAGGAACAGGATGCCCTGAACCGGTGGGATGAGGTGCTTGCCGAGATACCCCGTGTACGGGAGGATCTCGGCTATCCTCCGCTCGTTACTCCCACCAGCCAGATTGTCGGGACACAGGCCGTCCTGAATGTCCTCGTTGGCGGGGATCGTTACAAGAACGTAACTAAGGAAGTAAAAGACTATATTCACGGCCTCTATGGGAAATCTCCGGCGCCGGTCAGTGAGAAAATACGTCACCTGATCATTGGTAATGACACGGTTGTCACCGTACGGCCTGCTGACTTACTGGAACCATCGTACGAGAAGATGAAAGCAGAAGCAACCGCAGCGGGCCTCGTAAAAAAGGAAGAGGACATTCTTACCTATATCATCTACCCGGCAATTGCCCCTGCATTCCTGAAAGGTGAACGACAGAACGAGCCGCTACCCCAGAAGCAGATGGCCATGCAGCCTAAGACTGATGTCCCCAGCGAGATGGAAGTAGAAGTAGACGGGGAAGTATTTACCGTACGCATCGTATCAGTTGGCGGCAATACGGTGGAAGTGGCAAGCATCTCCCAGCAGAAGATACCCCAGGGAGATTTTAAAGGCGGCATTAAGAGCAATATGCAGGGCATGGTCCTTAAGGTCAATGTCAGCCGGGGTGCAGCAGTCAGGAAAGGTGACACCCTGATCGTTCTTGAAGCAATGAAGATGGAAAATCCCATTCACAGCCCGATTGACGGTAAGGTTACCGAGCTCTTCGTTGATACCGGAGATATCGTCAAAAATGGCGATGTTCTGCTGGTGGTGCAATGAAATATTTCGAAAAACTGCTGATAGCAAACCGGGGCGAGATCGCCATCCGCGTGATGAGGGCCTGTCGCGAGCTCGATATTGAGACAGTAGCAATCTATTCCACTGCCGATAAAAATGCGCTCCATGTAAGATATGCCGATGAGGCATTCCAGGTTGGGGAAGCCCACCCGTCAAAAAGCTACCTTAATATGGAGCGAATCATCGATATCGCCAAAAAAAGCGGGGCGGATGCTGTGCACCCGGGATACGGATTTTTGGCCGAGAACTATAAATTCGCAAAACTATGCCTTGAAGAAAACGTCACTTTTGTCGGACCGCGCTGGAAGACCATCAAAGCGATGGGATCCAAGATCGGCAGCAAGCAGATGATGAAAGAGCACGGGGTCCCGGTTGTCCCGGGCACGGAAGGCGGCATCAAAGATCCTGAAGAAGCAAAGAAGATCGCAGCCGAAATTGGGTACCCGGTCATTGTCAAGGCCAGTGCCGGAGGCGGCGGCATCGGGATGCAGATCGTAAACGATGAGAAAGGTATGGATGAGGCTATCTCGGCCAGTATGCGAATCGCCCAGTCTGCATTTGGCGATGCTACGGTATTTGTTGAGAAATATCTTGTCAAACCCCGGCATATTGAGTTCCAGATTTTTGCCGATGAACACGGTAACGCGGTCCATCTCTATGAACGTGAATGCTCGATCCAGCGCCGGCACCAGAAACTGATAGAAGAAGCACCCTGCCCGATCATGACTCCTGAATTGCGCGATCGTATGGCAGACTCTGCACTCAGGGCAGCCAGGGCATCGGATTACACCAATGCAGGGACCGTAGAATTCCTCTACAGCAATGGCAATTATTACTTCATGGAGATGAACACCCGCCTCCAGGTCGAGCATACAATTACGGAGTTCATCACCGGTATAGATATTGTCAAACAGCAGCTTGCGATCGCAGCCGGGGAGTCCTTACCCTTCGAACAACAGGATCTCTCCATCCGGGGGCATGCTATCGAGTGCCGGATCAATGCTGAGGATCCCCTCAACAATTTTGCGGCAGATCCCGGAAAGATTGTCCGGTACCGCTCACCCGGTGGGCCGGGTATCAGGATCGACAGCGGCATCCACATGGGATATACCATTTCCCCCATCTACGACTCCATGATCTCGAAGCTCTGCGCATGGGATCGCACCCGTGCGGATGCGATCAGACGCATGCGCAGAGCGATATCGGAGTATATTATCCTCGGAGTAAAAACCACACTGCCCCTCCACTACGCGATTATGAACAACCAGCAGTATATCGAAGGAAATACTCATACTCATTTCCTGCAGGAAGAGCACATCTTAAGTACGCTGGAACGGTACAAGCGTGACGAGGAGACTCGCATGCAAACCCTTGCGGGTTCGTTTGACCAGGGTAAAAAAGTCGCCGCGATCACTGCTGCAGTCAATACTTACCTGCAGCAGAAAAAGGTGTGATAGCCGAGAATAACTCTCATCAGAACCTTTAATTGTTTTTACCGCGTTTTTATTATGCACTTTTGTGCTGCGGTGGCCTAGCTGGTTAGGGCGCCAGACTCATAGGGTTTATCGAACGTTTTTGCGTTCAGGCTTGAGACATCTGGAGATCGGGGGATCGTAACCCTCCCGCAGCATACTGTTTTTTTGTATTTCTTTTTGAATTTTTATAATTTAACGTTCATTTCTCATCCAGATCGACAAAATATCCAATGGATATCCTTGAATTTTTTATAAGTTGACGATATGTTTATTTGCCGATTGATTGAACATAATAACGCAATCTGGAGTGAAATTATGCTTTTGGAAAATGCAGTTGTTGGATTAGTCCAACTGGTAATTGCCATTATCTTTGCCGTCGTGGCACTGTATATCGGCTTTTCGGTGCTCGGAAAGATCACCAAGGGTATTGATGAAGAAAAGGAACTTGCAAAAGGTAACGTTGCTGTCGGTATCCTTGTCGCAGCAGTATTTGTTGCAATTGCGCTTGTAGTCCAGTCAGGAGTTTCAGGACTTTCAGTTGGAATCAACAAAGCACTGTCGTTAGGCATTCTCTCTGTTGATGGAATGACTGTTGTCGGAGTCGCAATCATTCAGCTCGTTCTGGGCATTGTGCTCGCAGTCGGTGCAATCTACCTTGCGCTCAACATCCTTGACAAACTGACAAAAGGTGTTGAGGAATTTGAAGAGCTCAAGAAGGGTAACGTTGCAGTTGCGCTTGAGATGGGTGGAGTCATTATCGCTGTTGCTGTTATTATCCAGTCCGGTGTTATTGGCATCACTGCAGCAATCATATAATCTTCCTTTTTATATTCACAATCCAAGGAATTTTGGTATCTTTGTTTCTTCTGGAATAATGATCCATCGAATTCTTTAAAAATTAGTTCATTGAACTATTGTTAAGGATGCTTTCTTAAAATGCAACAGACTTCGGTGTAGAGAGACTTTGAAAAAGAACACCTTTCATGAAGCAATCCTTATTTAAAAATGTTTAAAAAATGACAATTTGTGTTTTTGATGGATCATTTTCCGGCGGGTTTAGTACTTCCGTACCGGTTTATTGTCTGGATCAGTTCAGCAAAGCCTTCCATTTCCATGGCGAGCACCTGATCGCGGGTCATGCCCATGCTCGTTTCGGCGTCCGCAGTCAGCATATCCGGCCCACGGAACACTTCACGTTCAACACCATCACCCGAAAGGATTTCCTGCGCTTCCGGGTCAAACACAAACGCCCGCCCGGGGAGGATAACTGCACGTTCAAGTGAAGGGAGATCGAGTTTTCGTAGATCATCAATTGTAATGAGGCACGAAATTTCTTTATTCACGGGAATAACTGGCACTTCAGAGCTACAGGCTGACAGGATTTTTTCGATATAGGGGGTTGCCACACTTCCGCTGATGACCGTTGCCCTCCGGGTTACCCGGGGGAGTTTCTGTATCAGTTGTGGTTCGCTGATGATCGCAAACGGAGAGCCAATATCCGGGTCCCAGAGAGGAGTTCCGGAAATTTTCAGGTCATATTTCACGCTCAAATCCGCAATCAGATCACGGAAAGAGTCAACGGTCTGCACCTTCTGGGTCTGGATAATCGGGGCATTGCCCAGGATCAGACCCTGTTCGGTTGTATTCGCAAACCGCATCAGGATTAATCCTTTTGCACCGCAGTTATCCAGCCATTCGCAGGTCTGTTCGAGTACCTTTCCATCATTTATACCCGGAAGGATAACTGCTGCTGCATATACATTTGCATCTTCACATAACCGTTCCACAATTTTTAACGAGGCTTCCGGAGTCGGATCATGCATGTAACGTTTGCGAAGGGCCGGGTCTGATGCAAAAACGGTGAATGATATTTCTGACAGGCCGTTGTCGATCAGGAGATCGGCTATTGCCGGATCATCCCAGCCTTTGCCGCTGGTATAGCCGATATGGAGCGGTGCCTCCATTGTACCGAGCAGTTCAATGAGTTCGGTGAACCGGGGATAGCAGCTGGGATCGCCGCCTCCGCTAATAGTAATCCGTTCGATATCGCCGCGTTTTGTCTGGAGATTGGCAAGAACTTCGTCGGCAATAGTTTTTAGATCTTTAAATCCGCTGTACTCTTCCTTGACTCCCCGGGTGCAGTAGTCACATCCTTTCTTGAACGGGAGACAGTACCGGCACCCTAGGGGCTGGACACCTCTGACATGTTTGAAGTAGCAGTATTCACAGAATCCGCGGCAGTTGATGCCAGGACTTCCTCCTATGTCAACGGTCAGGTGAGCCATCTTTGTATGTTATGTCGGTTAACGTGCCTAAAATGTGTTTGTAAAGGTAATTGGAATGATACAGTTACTGAGATCGGGGAAAATAATCTATGGGAGTTAACCTCACGTCTCGAGTATATTACATCATATTTTATGCAGGGTACATGCGAAAAAAGCTGCATGAAATCAAAGACTTCGCACCAAAGCAATGAAAAATTTGCTTTGGGAACTCAATTTCCGGTTTTGTTGAGCATTGTCGATAAACCTTAAAATTTTTATGACAAATTAAGTGGGTTGCGTCATAATCATTTAAACGGAATAAATACCGGGTCATACATTGGGATAATTATGGATCACGTGATCATGAGTAAAAAAATCGCAATTCTATCCGTAAATCGTTTTAAAAAACAGCACCATCTTTTTTACCAGTTAATTCCTATAGTATATGGCGCCTCAGTGGCTTAGTTGGCAGAGCGGCTGACTTGTAATCAGCAGGTCCCGTGTTCAAATCACGGCTGAGGCTTTTCTTTTAAAAAAAGGTTTATTTTATCTGTGGGTTCGAATCCCCGGGGATCCAGTCATTCTGACGGAGATACCTACAGAAGTTGAAAAGTTTGATATCGTTGTACCGGGCCGCTGCAATTTGCAGGCCAAATGGCAGGCCGGCAGGGGATTTGAAAACCGGTGCACTGATCACGGGGAGGTGGCACAAGGTCCAGATAAGTGCGGGGTCCGGGCGTTCCACGTCATCACGCAGGGGAGCTTCCCCGGCAGTACTAAGCGAAAGAATTATGTCATACTCCCTGAAAAAAACATTCATCATATGCTCAAGACGTTCCTGACTACGTAATGCAAATTCGTACTGCGAAGAGGTAATAGTGTATCCGTTCTGGATTAGGTCTTTCATTATGGGTGAGATCAGCCGGTCGTGAGAAAACTCCTCCTTGAAGTAATAGGAAAGGGTCTTATTGTAGATGATTGCGTGGATCTTGTGTGCTTCCTCACAGCCAGGAGGTAGATCGACCTGGCGGACAGAAATATTGGCACTGTGGTCCTTAAGGTTTTGAGTATAATCAAGGATTGCCTTCTGTGCATAGGGTTGGGCATCATCCCAAACATGGGTCTTAACAAAGGCGATCTTCCAAGGGCGACCAACTGGTGCTGCCTGGCGCTTTGTATCGGTCAGCGCTGCATTGCTAAGGGGATAATCCGGCCCATGTACCCGGACCACATCAAAGATCTTATCGAGGTCCTCGAAATGAAGAGTGAAAAAACCCACGGTATCCAGGCTGTCGGTCGTCTTGAGCATCCCTGTACGGGGGATGAGACCAAACGACGGTTTACATCCATAAATCCCGCAGAAACTTGCCGGACGGACGATGGATCCTGCAGTCTGTGTGCCCATCGCTGCCGGGACCATTCCGGTTGTAACTGCCACAGCGGAACCGCTTGACGAGGTCCCCGGGGTCTTTGTGGGATCATGAGGGTTTTTTGTCTTTCCGAGAGTATGAACCGCGAATTCTGCAGTAACCGTCTTACCAGGTATCATGGCACCCTGTTGTCGCAAGTAAAAGACGGAACGTGCATCATTTCCTGGTGTGAAGTCCTTCCAGATTGGACTTCCCATCTCGGTCGGGAAATCCGCCGTGTTGAAGATATCCTTGATCCCGATGGGAATACCTTCGAGCTTGCGCAATGGCTTTTTCTCTTTGAGTAGGGCTTCAACGCGGGCGGCCTGCTCAAGGAGAATTTCCGGACTGAAAACAACCCATGCCTGGCAGGAGGGCTCAAGTCTTTTTACACGATCGATGCAGGCTTGTGCGACTGCTGTCGGAGAGATCTCTCCGGAACGGTATCCCTGGTGGATCTTTTCTATACTGTGGGTAAAAAAGGTGTCATCTCTCATCAGTTCACTCCATGCAAGAGCTATATTTTGATATCTCCGTCTACGAACTGTTCAGCTACGGGTTTAATCTTCTCTTTGTTGAGATGATCTTTTACCTTGATTGGCAGATCAACATCTTTTAGCTGGGGTAACCGGTGTTTTTTCATAGTCTCGTAGAACTCTTCTTCGGTAATACCAGTGATCTTGAGAAAGTAATCGAGCGCCTCCGGGCGAACCGGGTCATATTGGTTGATAAGGCGGAATCCCTCTTCACGGGTCAGCAATCCATTCCGGACGTCAAGACAGGTATGCCATGTCGCCCGTCCAAAGCCCCGTTTCAGGTAACAGGTAAAGTCGTGCATCCCCGGCATGATACATTCGGCACTTTTGTATCCTTTATAGGTACCTTCCAGTTCAGTTTCCTTCCAGTCATAGGTGTCCCGCACGAATTCAGTCTGGCGTTCATCATCCCAGAAGATATAATCACCAAGGTGGATGCCAACAACACCGGCCGATTCGTACTCCTCTGCGGTCGGGATTTTGAAGGGGATAAGGTCTTTTGGTGTAAGCTCGTCGCATACCATCTCATTGGGTTTCCGCTTTGCCGAAACTTTCTCGAAATATTCGCGGTCGAACTTCTGGACACAATCCTTGTACGAGGTGCGGCCGGAGTCCTCTGCAATTGACTCCCCCCAGATGAGGAGCGGGATCTTGAATTTTATGGCAATCTGCTGGGGAAATGCACCGACACCGGAATGGCAGTGCCAGCAGGTATCACCGATCGCTTCAAGGGATTTTTTTGCACACCGGTTGACCAAGCTACGGTTTGGCGTGAACATGATGTGATCGACGTTAAATTTTTCTAAGGAGTTCATTAGATTATACCAGCCGGTCTTGCTGTACCAGTTGTGATTAAAGGTTACTGCAAGCGGCTTCATCCCGTAAACGTTCACCAGAACATGGAGCTGGAAAGTACTATCCTTACCCCCGCTGATCGGGATAATGCAGTCGTAATTATCCCCGGCTTTCGCCTTAGCATCTGCAAGGATTCTCTGTAGTTCTTTCTCTCGTTCAGCCCAGTTGATATGGATTTTCTGTTCGGATGACTGGCATGCCTGGCAGATACCCAGTTCATCAAAGACAACGCCTTCGAGGGTTTCGGGCATACAGCATCGGACACAGTACTTCAGATTTCTGAACGGGGGGTCACTTGAAGATTCGACAGGCATAATCAGTCTCACGGTTTTTTCTTTGTCTTTTGTTCATAATCAGACTTCAGCATTCCAAATTCGACAACATCGATGTATTTTCCATCCTTGTAGGCGGCCTGAACTCTGCGTCCTTCCTCTTTCATGCCAAGCGAGAGTGCAATTTTTTTCATGGCAGTATTGGTGTCAAAGGTTGCGCAGGAGATTCGATGAAGGTTCATCGTGAAAAAACCATGGCGAAGGAGCAGATCTGCTGCTTCAAGCCCGTACCCTTTTCCCCAGACAGATCTGTCACCGATAAGTATTGTCAGGTCGGCGGAACGGTACACCGGATTGATCTCCTGGAACGCAATATTTCCGATATGTTTTCCGGTATCATTGAGCGCAATTGCAAGGATGAATTCATCAGTTGTTTCCCGGGCATGCCGGATATAGTTGCGGGTTTTTTCTTTAGTATGCGGAAGGACATGATGGGAATTGCCCCTGCAGACCTCCTCATCATTGAACCAGAGGTGATAGTCTCCTTCAGCGTCCTCGTCAATGAGAGGGCGGAGGTAGATGTTCTTTCCTTTCAGGAACCCTGCTTTTTGCACCATTTTTTCAGATCCTCAATATGTTCAAAGACTTTCCTGAATGCACTGACCATGTCATCAAGGTCACGCCTTGAAATTGCAGCATTACAGATATTGGTCACGATGAGTTCTTCGTAATACATCCGTTCGCAGACCGGGCAGATGCCTTTTTCGTAGCTGACATTTCCCTTATATCCTTCATACGTGAAGGGAAACCCACGATCCCCAAAGGCGATCCTTTGCTGGTAAACGGGTTCAAGGTAGAGAGGCTGGGTATACCCGCATTCCATCGGCATACCCTCCGCATTCAGAGCCCTGATAAAGTTCTCCCGGGAGACACCAGTTACCGCTGCATCATAATGGATAGGGTAGACGTAATAGCCATGCCGAATCCCAGGCCGCACATGCAGGGTTCTGATACCAGGAAATCCCACAAGTTTTGATGTCAGGTACTCAGCAGCGTCAGTCCTTGGCTTGAGAAGCTGGCTGAGCTTTTTCAATTGTTCGTTCGCAATTGCGGCCTCAATCTCGGTCATGCGGTAATTGAACCCGATCAGGTTAACAATATTTTTCATATCACGGTGCTTGATGACAACTTCGGCATGGTTCCGGATAAGCCGGAGGCGTTCAGCCAGTTCTTCGTCATCGGTAACGACAATTCCGCCTTCTCCGCACTGGATCGTCTTGTGGTAGTTCAGGCTGAAGACACCCATGTGCGCGAGGGTCCCGGCAAATTTCCCATGGTAGGTTGCCCCGGGCGCCTGGGCTGAATCCTCGATGACCACAAGGTCGTGATCAGTCGAAATCTCCATGATCTCCTTCATATCTGCAGGATGGCCGAAGATGTCAACAACGATGATGGCCTTTGTGCTTGGGGAGATCCGGTCACGGATTGATTCGGGAGTGATACAGAATATTTCCGGATCAATGTCCGCAAAAACCGGTATAGCACCATAAACCAGCGCCGCGGTTGCTGACGCTGACATGGTATATGGAGATACGATCACTTCATCCCCGGGTCCGATCCCCGCTGCACCCACTGCAGCATAAAGACCGGATGTCGCGGAGTTGACGCTTATTGCATGTTTCACCCCAAAGTAGTGTTCCCAGTTCCTTTCAAGTTGCTGGACCCGTGGCCCGCCATAAAAATCCGGAGACCATTCACCAAGGAATTTTGATAAGACCCGGGTGTCCAGGACTTCCAGGACAGCTTTTTTCTCTTCCTCACCGGTTGAATAATATGTGGGAAACGGGATTGTGCGAACGGGACTGCCACCCAGTAATGCAAGTTTTGGCATATTTATCTTCCTCCTAAAGTATTCCACACATGGTGTAAATTTGCCGGGCTACCCGGTCTGCTGATTCGATCTTGGGAATAAGTGACATACATCTGGTGCGAAGCTTGCTTCGCTTTGTTTCATCCAGTAACAGCGTTTGGAGTATGGGAATAATATCTTCCTCATGGTAAATGGGTATACTACATCCAAGGCGGTTTGAGGGGAGGGGGTCTTTCCCGGATAAACCCGGCTGCAGGCTTGCAACCGTACATCCAAGGTAGCAGGCCTCCATCAGCAGTATCGTTGTCATACCGATGACAAGATCTGCTGCCGGAAGCATTTCGCGGGATCTTCCTTCAGTCGACAAAATGATCCGGGTTTTTGTCCCGCGATCATCAAATGGGAGATCCCTGAAATCCTCAATACTCTCCCGGGGGTGAGGCCGGATGACCAATACAATTTTCCTTCCGGTGGTTTCCTGAATATTATCAAGGGAAGATATCAAGGACCTGATTACCCCCGACCGCGTGTATCCCGGGTCTTCCGGTTTTTTCGGGGTGCCGGCAAATACCGGTTCTGAGGCAAAAATCACCAGAAGATCACCGGGATGGCATCCAAACCCGGTGCGGATCTGGGCCTTTTTCTCACCCGTGAATGAATCACGCAGGCTAAGAAGGTCATCAAAGGCAGGCTGCCCCGTGATAACAAGGTTTCCGGGATCGAACCCGTCACGGATCATCTCGTTTTTTGTGAATTCATCCATGATGGCGATGGTATCCGGCAGGAACATGAGGTCTGCATCCCGTTTACTGAACCGTATGGTATAATTTGACCAGTAATCGAGAAGTGCCAGAGACGGGATCTTCAGGCTCTTTGCCGCAGAGATGAACAATTTCTCAAATTCCAAGTGATTGAAGGAAGTCCCCACAAATACCAGGTCCGCCCCAAGGTCCTGCAGCAGGAGTGCTGTAGTTTCCCGGGTAGTGTGATCCGGGAGATTCTGGAAGGGAAAGGAATAATTTTTCCAGATAGCCTTTGCCTGAAAATAGGCGAATGGACTGACACTCACCCGTTTGTCGTTCACCAGTTTCCGGATTACCGGGGCTACCGCATTTGCCCCGCCTGGATCCCCACAAACGACAACAACCGAGGGAATACTGCCACCAGTCACGTCATATAATTCTGTTTTTGATGGCTATTATGTTACCTGTGCCGGCAGAGTCCCGGATTGAAAGGCCCAAGTCGAGAGCTGCAAATCCGTCTTCACCGGAGCACAGCGGAACCTTGTTGTGATCAAGGCAAGCGACAAGGTCTTCCACACCATAGAGCAGGGTGTCAACCATCCCCCGAGTATCCCGTTTTCTCTGGACAAGGCCCAGGTAACCGGAATAATGAGGGTCATCAACAACCTCAAAGTGTTCAATTATATGCCCCGAGTCCAGGACCCTGATACGACCCGCAGTCCCGATGATATCCATCTCACAGATATCAAACACGTGTTCATCACAGCCATGGATGAAACCCAGTGCACCGTTCGCAAACCGGAAATAGGCGTCAAGGGAGGGATCCTCCTGCCCGTCAGAACGCTGGTTACAGATACCTTGGACAGATACGATCTCACCGGCAAGATATCGTGCCAGGTCCAGCAGATGGGTACCATTATGCAGGATGCCTTTGGTGTAAAAACAGGTGACAGTTTGGATCTCTCCGATCTTCCGTTCCAGGGTAATCTCACGGTGGAGATCCTGAAGATTGGGTGCGAACCTGCGGAAATAATTCACTGATAAGATGATATTCCGGGCCCTGGCAATTGCAAGGATCTCCCGGGCATCCTCACGGGAAAGGGACAGAGGTTTCTCGGCGTATATGGCGCGTACGCACGTATGTTTCATGACCTCGCAGAGGATTGAGTGATGAGTCTGATCAGGTGTACAGATGCTGACAATTTCCGGCTGGGTATCCTTAATCATAGACGAGATATCCTGGAATATTTCGGTAATACCCCATCGTTCACCACATCGGTTTGCCTTATCCGGATCCGCATCGCAAACTGCGATAAGGCGGGTATCCGGACATGCAGAATAAGCTCCGGCATGGGTGTAGATATCGGTAATCCGGGGGTCATCGGCAAACTCGCTGCCAATCTTTCCGCACCCGATCACAGCTGCCCGATATACCATCAGCGCACCTCCTTCTGCCGGATCTCCCGGTTGATTTCCAGTAATTCCGGCTTCCGGTCAAGGAGGGTAATCACATCATCGAGCGAAAATGCCGGGTTTACCGGGTAGAGTTCTTCATAGATCCTGCGAATGACTTCGAAATCCTCGATGGTGTCAACAGTAAGGCGTGCCCCATGATATTTTTCCGGGAGATTGCTCTCGAGATTGAAAAGAGAGAATCGCTCAGGGTGTTCATAAATATAGATCGAGACATGCTCGTGATCTACCGGATCCTGGGTTAATACTGCGACTTCCTCAAGAGTTTTTAAAGAAAAAACCTGGGCATCCAAACCATTCGGGTAAGTCTCCCGGAGTGTGTTGCTGACGTAATCATACCCGCCAGAGAGGTAAATCCCGATCAGCTGGTCAACGACCCCGGGATCGACAAGGGGGCAATCACCGGTGATCTCCACGATCAGATCTGCCTTGAAGGCCTGTGCAGCCCGCATCACCCGGTCAAGGACGTCTTCCTCACTGCCACGATAACAGCTCACATCCAGTTTCCGGGTAAGTTCTTCCACAACATCATCAGTGGGGTTGGAGGTTGTTGCAACAACAATAGTATCGATCAGTTCCGATCGTGAGAGGCGTTCGATTAGCAGTTCCAGAATGGGCCGGCCAAGAATCGGACGGATGATTTTTCTCGGAAGCCTAGTCGAGGTCATTCGGGCTTCGATGGTTGCAACAATCCTCATGGTAAGGTTCCCGGGCACTCGGATTAATCCGAAGAGCCGAGAATGTCTCCCCTCCGGTGTTTGATATTGTTAGATGGTTTTTATAAATATATTAATAATCGTCGGGATGTGAGGGCTATCGCACGGGTCCGATCGAGATTAACGGGATCACCGGGACGCAGGAAGACGTCGGAAAAATTCTTCTGGGCAGGTCGTAAAAGACAAAGAAAGTCCAAAAACGTTAAACGCTACCTACTCGAAATGTAGTACAATGTCATTTCTTGATGGTAAGATCATCCTTCTGACCGGAGGAACGGGTTCATTCGGACAAAAGTTTACTGACGTCCTTCTCAAAGAGCATAATCCCGAACGGATCCGAATCTATTCCCGGGGTGAACTTTTACAATACGAAATGGAAAAGAAGTTTAATGACGACCGGCTCAGATTTTTTATCGGGGATGTCAGAGACAAGGACAGGATGTCACGGGCAATGAACGATGTCGATGTCGTCATCCATGCTGCTGCACTCAAGCAGGTCCCGGCCTGCGAATATAATCCGATAGAGGCAGTGAAAACGAATATCGACGGGACAAAAAATATCATCGAGACTGCGATCGATAATGGTGTATCACGGGTACTGGGCCTGAGCACTGATAAAGCGGTCCACCCGGTCAACCTCTATGGTGCAACAAAGATGGTTGCAGAAAAACTCCTCATCCAAGGTAATTATTATTCCGGAACGGGAGATACCAGATTTTCCTGTGTCCGGTACGGTAATGTTGTTGGTAGTCGGGGGAGTGTTGTTCCCCTCTTCATGGAACAGAAGGAAACCGGGACCATCACGATAACTGATAAGAGAATGACACGGTTCTGGTTAACTCTTGAACAGGGAGTGAAGTTTGTCGTCGACTCGATCGAAACCATGCGGGGCGGGGAGATTTTTATCCCGAAAATCCCAAGTATGAAAGTGACCGATCTTGCTCGTGCAATCGCACCGGGCGCAAAGATCAGGACCATTGGGATCAGGCCCGGAGAAAAACTCCATGAAGTGATGCTGACCGAAGATGAGGCACGTCACTGCCGGGAATTCAAAACCTATTACCTGATCGAGCCGGAACTTCCATTCTGGGATTCCAAGAAGATTAAAGGCGGAAAAGTACCGCACGAAGGGTTTCGGTACTCCAGCGAGAACAATGATGTCTGGCTGACCGTGAAAGAGATGAAATCACTCAAGTACCACTGAACTGTTTTTTTAATAATCACCCCTTTTTTTCAGAGACGGAAATGGATTAAAAAACCGTACACCTCGGTTTTTGGATGCCAGCAATATTCAAAAAAAAGAGGGAGCGGGTTCGGTCATGTCAGCCGTTTGAACCCGGACAGGGCTTGCGGAACTTCAAGGCGTGACGATAACGTCCCTACGTTGAGATTCTTGTGGAGGGACTGGAAGATAGGGCTCAGTGCTTGGATATATGCATCTACCACACCTGGATTATGGGGATAGGAAACATAGACACTCTCCCGTGCAAGATACCCTTCCTTGAGCATCTCCTGGGTGATATAGGTCTGGATTACCAAGGATTCAGGGTGATTAAATCCCATGTGGATCAGGGGGGGTGTTCCATCCTCGATGAGGAACGGTAGATCATTTTCTGATATAAGTTTGCGCCATTCCCTGCCAATGTAATTTCCGGTTTTGATGAGATGATCGGGAAGATTTACCTTCTGCATCTTTGCGATAGTCGCATTTGCCGCTGCAAACCCTACTCGCTCTGTCCAGTAGGTACTGCTGATGAAGGTTTCCTGAGCAATATCCATAATGTATCCCCTGCCGATGACTGCCGCGATGGGGTGACCATTCCCCATGGATTTACCCAATAAGACGAGATCCGGATTGACTCCCATACTGAGATGGACACCTCCAATATTCATCCGGAAGCCGGAGGTAATCTCGTCAAAGATGAGGACAGCTTTGTGCTCATCGCAGAGCTTGCGGACGGTCGGGAGGAAGTTTTTCTCCGGGTTCCGGTACCGGAGCGGCTCCATGATGACGGTCCCGATCTCGCCCGGGTACTTCCGGAACCATGCTTCCAGTTCTTCTGCGTTGTTATAATTGAAGGGCAGGGCGGTCCCTATGAGCCCGCGGGGTACGCCTTTTGGGGAAAGTCCCGGGAGCAGGTGACCGTCAAGACTTGAGTCGCCGGAGAGGTTTGCAGCAAGGTACCAGTCATTCCAGCCATGGTACCCGCAGAACGCGATCCGGTCTTTTCCGGTACTTGCCCGAGCGATGCGGATGGCAATCGCCGCAGCTTCACCTCCTGTGCGTGCAAACCTGACCATCTGGGCCCAAGGATGGATCCTGATGAGTGTTTCTGCAAGTTCGACTTCCTCATAAGAATTGAGGGTACTCATGGATCCGTTCTGCACGGCACTGATAACCGCTGCGTTTACATCGTCATCGGCATAGCCAAGCGTGCAGGCTCCTACTCCCATAAGGGTCATGTCGATGAGTCGTCGATTGTCAAGATCCCAGATCTCGATACCTTTTGCCTTCCGGTAATAGGAAGGCCATCGTTCGGGAAGGAACTGCTCACTCCTCTTGGAAAGTAGCTGGTTTCCTCCTGGTATAATCGCCTTTGCTCTCTTCCATAACGCCATTCCTTTTGATTCCGAGTCCTTTTTCACCATCATATCCTCTCGCAGGGATTTTTGGTATCCTTCATCCCGTACAATTGCACTATTGACCGAGTTCAGACCAGGATTTTTCTTTAAGAAGTGCAGCACGTCCTGCATCCGAAATACTTTTCCCGGTTTGTACAGGTTGTTGTACACTTCTGTTATAAACCGCAGGTCCTCGTCCAGATCAAGAGTCCATCGCAATGCCGAGAGATCGGTTGTGTTTGTGTCATTGAATTTCCTGAATTTTTCGTTCTTCTTGATGTAAGGGGTGACATGCTCCCGTTCTGATGGCAGTCGGGCAACCCGATCCGCTTCGATGAGGGACTCAAAGGTGAATGCCTCGGTATCCAGCCCGTCAGGGTAAGTTGGCACAAGGGTATTGCTTACATAGTCGTACTTCCCGCCAACAGCTAGAGAGACAACACGGTCGATCACCGCAGGGTCCATGAGCGGGCAGTCTGCGGTTATTCTCACGATGTAAGAGATCTCCATTCCCTTTGATTTCATCATGCGTGCAGCATCAGCATATCGTTTGAGAACATCCGACGACGAACCCCGGAAGACTGGAATCCTGTGGGTGTTACAGAAGGCCTCGATCACGTCGTCTTCAGGTTCTGTCGTGGTTGCAACAATTACCTCATCCACGTTCAATGCGAGGGAAACGCGTTCCACAACATGGGCTAAAACGGACTTGCCCGCAATATCTTTCATCACCTTTGCAGGAAGGCGGGTCGAACCCATCCGTGCCTGAATTATTGCAATAATCATGATATTCAGGTCTCGTGTTTTGCTGCAAGGGCCATTTTCAGGATCTCGTATCCGTTCTCAATATCCGATTCCGGTCGGGTCCTGTTCCTGATACAATCAATAAAGTACCGTACCTCATCGACGTATAACTGGTTGACATCGAACGTATCTGCATAGGAGATGATGTGATCACCGGAAACATCAGATATACGGACCGAATTTCCAAAGGTCCATTCGATAGTGTATCCCTCCCGGTCGCAGATCTTGCAATGACGCGAGTACTTCCTCTGCAAGTAATCGGAATGGATACTTACCAGCTTGTCCGGGTATTCATACGTAATCATTGCAGTATCCTCGACATCGATCTCAAAAGAACTAAACCTGCCAAACGAACACCTGACCGTCTTTGGATAGCCAAACAACCAGCATGCATAATCAAGCTCATGGGTATCGTCAAGGATTGTCCCGCCACCCATGGACCTGTTGGCACTGTACACGGTACGGTAATCCACGCCTTTACGCCAAAGCGGCATGTGGGATCCGAACTCAAGACGCGCAAATGCAATATTCTCCGGCCTGACTCGCTCTTTGATGATTGCAAGACCGGGTTCGAAGCGGAGCATGAACCCGACCATAGCGATACATTTCTTCTGACGCACTGCACAGATCAGGTCATCAATCCCATCGCGGGTGTCCGAGAGGGGTTTTTCGATGAAGATATCGATCCCCTTATCGACCAGCTTCCGGGCAACCGGAATATGCAGATGGTTGGGCGTGCAGATAAAAGCCGCGTCCGGTTTTTCGGTGTTGATGTAACGTTCAAGATCCATACAGGGTGTGTATCCCCCGTCCTTACATGTTGCTAAAAGGAGAGCCCTGTTTACATCAAATAGGGTAATATGAGCCCCAAGGTTTTTGAGATTCCTGGCATGGCGCCTGCCAATGGATCCCGACCCGATGACCAACAAATGCATCCCGGAGACAGGACCCGGTGAACTGGGTTTCATTCTGAATAGGAACTTGGGTTTCTTGCCTTGAATTATTTATTGGTGCAACTGGGTAGCTGCACAGCAGATATATTATAACAAAGACACGAGAAAAAACCTCTAAAATTCCTGATATTGCTTTTTTATCTGTCTTATTAACCTGATACGGGAACAGCGCAGGTATTTTAGTAGATCATCCCAACATAGTACTGGGAGGTTACCAGCCGCCAATGAAGATGCTGATTCTTGGATCAACCGGCATGCTTGGGATGGCCTTATACTCAAGGGCACAACGGGATGGGATTGCCGTAATTGGCGCCGCACGTTCCGGGGCCGACAGGATTCTCGATGTGAGAAACCCGGCTGCACTACAGGAACTCATACTCACCGAGCGGCCTGCGATCGTAATCAATACCGTTGCAATAACCAGTCTTGATGCGTGTGAGAAAAACCCCGCATCTGCATATCTCACCAACACCCGCCCGGCATCCATTATCGCCTGTTCCTGTAAAGAGATCGGGGCTCGTTTCATCCATATCTCAACTGATCACTATTACACCGGGGACAAGCGAAAATTACACGGTGAGACCGATCCAGTTCAGCTGGTTAATGAATATGCCCGGACAAAATATGCTGCCGAAGCGTTTGCCCTGACCTATCAGGAAACCCTGGTGATCCGGACAAACATCGTAGGCTTCAGGAACCGGCCGGACAGTCCGACCTTTGCAGAATGGTCTATACAGATGCTCAAAGAAAAATCTCCGGCAACCTTATTTGACGATTTTTACACCAGCCCGATTGACGTATACAATTTTTCCGACATGGTACTGGACCTTATCAGGACAGAATCAACCGGCGTTGTCAATATTGCCGGTAAAGATGTGTCCAGCAAACAGGAGTTTATTCTCGGACTTGCAGACACGCTCCATCTTGGCACCTCGCACACGAGTAAGGGAAGCGTGAAGGGCCTGCTTGGGACACCACGGGCCGAAAGCCTTGGCCTGAATGTCCAGAAAGCTGAAAAGATCCTGGGATATTCTATGCCCGACCGGCAAACCGTGATTGATAATCTCATCTGTCATTATACCAAGGAGCACTGACATGAATTATTCCACCAGACTGCAGATTAACAACCGGAAGATCTCTCTTGATCAGCCGGCATATTTTATCGCAGATATTGCCGCAAACCATGATGGTAATCTTGACAGGGCAAAAAAACTGATCCATCTTGCAAAAGATGCCGGGGCAGATGCAGTAAAATTCCAGCATTTTCTTGCCGAGAAGATTGTCAGTGATTACGGGTTTACCCACATGCCGGGAAAGATGAGCCATCAGAGCGGGTGGAAAAAATCAGTATTTGACACATACAAGGACTACCAGTGCCCGCGGGACTGGACAGAAGAACTTGTTGACGAAGCCCGTCGAGCAGAGATCGATTTTTTTACAACCCCCTATGATTTGGATGCTGTCGATGCTTTTGCCCGCATTGTCCCGGCATTTAAAATCGGCTCCGGTGATATTACCTGGACAGAGCTTATTGAATATGTGGCAAAAAAGGGAAAACCAGTGCTCCTTGCCTCCGGAGCATCTTCCATGAAGGATGTTGAACGAGCCATCGATGCACTGACACGCCATACCAGGAACATTGCATTACTCCAGTGCAATACTAACTATACTGCAGAACGGAATAATTTTCGTTACATCAATCTGAATGTTCTTAAGACATTTGCGGAGCGATTCCCGGGGATGGTGCTTGGCCTTTCCGATCATACACCGGGCCATACCACTGTCCTTGGTGCAATTTCCCTGGGAGCACGGATTATTGAAAAGCATTTTACTGATGATAACTCCCGCCAGGGTCCGGATCATGCATTTTCAATGAATCCCATAACATGGAGTGAGATGGTTGAGGCAGCACGGAATCTTGAGGCAGCACTCGGTTCCGGGGTGAAAGAGGTCGAGGAGAACGAGAGAGGCACCCTGATCATCCAGCGCAGGTGTATCCGTGCATCCCGTCATATCAATGCAGGGACGGTCCTCACCCGGGAAGATCTTGAAATCCTGCGGCCAAATACCCCTGGCGCATTCCAGCCATACGATATAGGACAGGTAATGGGAAGGAAAACAATCACGGAGAAAAATTACGGGCAGGAAATACTCCCGTCGGATCTTGGGGGTACTGATGATATCCGGTAAATATGTCGGGCTCAGGGCGATAGAAAAAGGGGACCTCCCTATGATGCTTCACTGGAGAAATCTTCCCCATTTCAGGAGATATTTCCGGGAATATCGTGAGCTCAGCTTTATGAACCAGGAATACTGGTTCGAGAATATCGTGCAAAATGATCGGAATACGCTCATGTTCTCCATCGTAGATTTGCAGAGAGGAAACCTGCTTGGGGCCTGTGGTCTCTGTTATATCAACTGGATCAACCGGAATGCAGATTTCTCCATCTACATCGGCGATTCCACTGCCTATATCGATAGAAAATTTGCCCCGGATGCCGGCAGTGTTCTCCTGCAGTACGGGTTCAACGAACTGAACCTTCACCGAGTGTACGCTGAAGTGTTTGATTTTGACAACCCAAAACAGGGGCTGATGAAAAAACTTGGTTTCCGGCTTGAGGGAACACACCGGGAAACGCACTGGTCAGATGGAAAGTGGAACAATTCATTGATGTATGGAATTCTGAAAAATGACAATTCCATAAATCAGGATTAGCACATTCCTGAGGTGCAGCATGGTGAAAGAGGACAAATTTCACAATAAAACAATCTTTTTTCTTGAGCATCCCGATGATGTCGCAGCATATCTGGAAAAAAAACAGGATTTTTCTGGCAGTCATATGCTTATCGCAACACTGCCGGAAGTAACCTGGGAACTGGAGAAACAGAATATTCCATTCACGGGGATTGAATCTTTTTACGATCCGCATCTGATTTATGCAAAGGGAATGGAGAACTATGCCATTGTTGAAACAATCTGTTCCTCGATTGATGCTCTTTTCCAGGAAAAGAACGCACTTATAAAAAAATATGATTTCAGACCTGCACGGGATAATTATTATTTCCTGAAAAGGCTTTTTGACACCCTGACCCTGCGAATACAGATGATCCGGACGATTATCACTAAAGAAATGCCTGACCGGATCATCATTTTTTCACGGGATGGCGACACGGGGACCATCGCGTTTCAGGATTTTCCGTTCAGGTATGGCGAGCGACTCTTTTCGATAATATTAAAGAGCGGCAACTGGCCATTCAATCTTGCCGAAATCAGGTACCTCCAGGATCTCAGCCGGCCAGATCCGCTTGGTGAAAAAAAGGTCTCGTCAACGACACACATCTCGAAAAAATTAAAACAGTTCCCATTGTTTTTTACACCGCTATTCACCGCAAAGAATTTTGGCTTGCGAAAGGCGGTTTCAGTATTTATCTTCCAGTGTGTAAATCCGGTTCTGGGCAGTAAAGCCCTGTTTTTATTACGGGACGATCCGTCATGGTCCTCAATTATTCCGGAACTGTACCAATCCGGTTACCATGTAAAGTACCTTCCGGAAAAAAAGGATATTCTTTCTGACGGGCAGGAAATTGAGGAGAGGTTGTATATGCGGGTGGTCGAACTACTTCAGCCACACTGCACATACCTGTCGGTGGATTTCCTTTCTATCGTTGAATCCAGATTTCTTTCGATTCTTTCGGAATATTGCCGATCCCTGCCCCGGATAATTGAGATAACCGAAAAGCGGATGCAGTCCGATAAACCAGTCGCGTTCCTTTGCTCCGAGAAATCATCATTTCTCGAGCATATATATGCACATATCGCCCAATACTACAGGGTTCCCGTGATTGCCTGGCAACATGGCGACGGGCCGTTTTACCCGCCGATGCAGGTATTTGTGGAGATCATGGATTCTGATGTTCACCTCTGTTATGGACTCCATCATCAGAGGATGCTGAAAAATGCTCCGCATAATCATTTCGACTGCATGCTTGAATCAACGGGTTCACTTCTGCTGGAGCGGATGTACCAGAATACGAAATCAGAGTCCGGCAAGAGACGGATCCTCTATGTTACAACGGGATATTATTACAATACCCTGTACGTGAATTGCTATCCGCATCATGACAATACACTATGGTCACACCAGAAAAAAATTCTCCGAATGCTCGGAGGGCAAAACCATCAGGTTTGTGTCAAGCTTGCACCGGATCCCTACAATACCCGGTTTATCTTAGATTTTGTTCAGAAATCAGGACTTAATTCCCTGTCAATAATCCAGTATGAAAAATCATTCACCGAACTCCTTACAGACGCTGATATTGTCATTTGTGATTACGCAAGTACTCCCGTGATCGAATCCATCGCAAACCATAAGACGGTCTTTGTCCTTCTGGATAATCCCTTTATGTCGGAAGAGGCCGTAGCCCTGCTTAAAAAACGGGTCTTCTGGAGCGATAATATCGATGATTTTGTCGTGGCAATATCTTCATTTCTTGCCGGGAAAACACCGGACCGGAAACCCGATGAAACAAATACAGAGTACCTTGAACAATGTGGCATTCATAACTGTGACGGGAAGGTTGCTGAACGGGTGCTCAAGGTTTTAAAACAGAGAACTGCCTCCCCACCTTAATAGAATCGATCATTTTTCCGGAACAGCATCCGTACAAAACTGCGGATGAGTCGAACCTGCATGAACAGACCCGCACCGAGAATCAGGGGAAGATACGCCATTTTTTTTGGCCATTCTGCAAGATTTAATGGTGCAATGAAACCCCAACATCCGAGTGCAATTCCCCAGAAGATCCCGGCATTTCCCGTCTTCATCCGATCACTGCGGGTAAAACCTGCAAACAGGCAGTCCCGGATAAAAATATATAATGCAGTATTGAGATCGTGAAGGAAATTCTGCCGTTCATCACCAAGATCTACAAGCAACTGGATGAGGATTTTCTGGGTGTCAAGATACCCGGTCGGGCTGGAGAACTGGAGTCGGAACGATTCCGAATGATTTCCCTGCCTGTAGATAACCCTGGCATCTGCAATATACGCGATATCATAGTGACGGGAGATCTTAAGCCATTGATAATAATCTGCAGAAAACGGGTATTCGAGTGAGAACATCCCCAGATCCTCGTACACTGATTTGCGGATCATGACCGACGGGCAGACAATAAAATTGCGGGCCTTGAGTATTTTTCGGAAGCCATCCGGTGCAGTAAAAATGAGATCGTTTTCTGACAGGCGAAGATCCTCACGGGTGCCTCCGACAAGCACTTCTGCGGCTGTGAATGTCATGGTAACCGAGGGATGGACCTCAAGAAACCTGACACAGGTCTCTGTGAAATGCGGCTCAATGGTATCATCCGAGTGGAGAATATGTACGTACTTTCCCTCTGCAAGTTCAATGCAGCGGTTAAAATTCCCAAACAGTCCTAAGTTACGAGAATTAATGAACAGTTTCAGCCGGGGATCCCTGATGGATGCAACAACATCCCGGATAGTATCGGTCGACGCATTGTCGACAACCAAGACTTCGGTATTTTTGTAGCTCTGGGAAAGCGCACTACGGATGGCATCAGATACCATGGATGCGCGATTGTAGGTCGGGATGCAAATAGATACCAGAGGGTCAGATGAAGTCATTTGTTATTCCTGTTCCGGAACATCCAAGAACATCAATTGTCTCACAACGCACCTTGGGTAGATCCATAGAGATCATCAATCATCGTTGTAAGTGGCGGGATAGGACAGCCAAGATCCTTCTGGATCTTCTGCGATGACACGGTACCATTGTTCGGTCGTACAATCTGGAGGTTCCGCGACTCGATGCCCTGTAAAAGGGCCATATCAAACCCGAACCGTTCCATTACACATCTGTTGAATTCGAATTTGCTGGTATTCTCGTTACACCCGATATTATATATCCCGTGGGAGTCTTTTTCGATAAGCCCGCGGATTAGCCGGCCAACCGAATTTACATGAATGGGATTGAAGAACTGGTCGGTTGGGGACTGGGTGATCTTCTTATTCCTGACATTTTCTAGGAGATGCATGAAATAATTTTTCGTTTCACGGGAGAATGTGGTGTACCCGAATATTACGGAAGGACGGACGATCACCATATCACTCATGGCCCTGACAATGCCTTCAGCTTCGATCTTGGTTGCAATGTAATGATTTGTCGGAAGGACCGGGGTGTCTTCGGTGCAGTTTCCTTTTGGCGTATTATACACGGCATAGGTGGAGAAGAAAACAAATTTTGCTGCGGGGAAGGTTTCTGCAAGGTTCTTTGTAGCAACAACATTGGCCATATGGCATCCCGGTTTGTTATTCTCGCAAAGGTCGGTTTTCGTCATCGCTGCAGTGTGGACGACAACATCGAAATCACCAAGGTTTTTCAATGGGATAACAGATTTCCTGTCGGCAAGATCCACAGTCTGGTCGACACATGCCCCCCGGCTCCGGCTGACTCCGCAGATGTCCCATCCATTTTTTTTCCTAAGGGACTCAGTCAGGTAGGATCCAACAAGCCCGGTTGTTCCGGTGATCAGGACTGTAGGCATGAGTTACCCGTGGTGGATGTCCCACGAATAGCCTATCCGCTTATCGAAAGGATCGAAACGTTCAATCTCCATCGGGTCGTGGGGGATGTCCGAACAGTTCGCAACGATTGCACGGTCGTTCCCGATACCCTTGAACCCGTTGACAACGTGGGGGGGGATTTTGACAAGCACATAATTGTCCTCCCCGACAAAGATCACTTGGAGTTCACGGAAGGTTGGAGATTCCGTGCGGTCGTCATACAGGACAAGTTTTATATTCCCGCAGACTACCGCGTAATTGAGCTCCATCTTCCGGTGGACATGCCACCCCTTAATCGCGCCAGGGTAAATATAGGAGAAATAGATCTCACCAAACCGGGAAAAATGTTCGTCAGTACACCGCATCATATGCCGGACAAGACCGCGTTCATCAAGGAACGTTTTAAGAGGAATTATCTTTACGCCATCAATCATGCAAACACCTTAGTTTTATACCAGTCAACGGTCATCCTGAGCCCATCTGTAGTCGTGTATCTCGGGGTCCATCCAAGGACCTTTTTAGCTTTCCGTACCGAGAGGTACTGATCCTGGATCTCGTGTTTTGCCGTATTCAGGATCATAGGTTTCGTTTTTGAGCCCATCGTGGTGAGGATCTTCCGGACGATCTCGATTACAGAGTATTTCTCCCCGCTTGAGAAGTTGAAGGCTTGGCCGGAAACACCCTTCTTCTGCCCCTGTTCGGCCATTGTCAGGTAAGCATCGACAGCGTCCTCGACAAAGAAGTATTCGCGGATAGGAGTCCCATCGCTCCGGATCTCGATGGGTTTTTTATCAATAACGGATTTTATTGTGCCGGGAATTACCCGGTTGAAATTCAGGTCACCATATCCGTAAATATTACCCATACGGGCAATCACAACCGGGAGGTTGTAAGTCTTTGCATAAGACTGGGCGATCAGATCCGTGCAGCTTTTAGAGACATCATACGGATGCTCCCCTTGGAGCGGCATGTCCTCTGTATACGGGAGGACGGGGCTCGACCCATATGCCTTGTCCGAGGATGCAACACAGATCGCCCGGATCGACTGAGAATATCCTTCAAGAACCCTAGCTGCCTCGATCAGGTTCCAGGTCCCTTCGATATTGGAGCGGAAGGTAGTCAGGGGCGAGCGATTGCCGACATTGACGATGGTCTGCGCACCAAGGTGGAAGATGTATCCGGACTCGTACTCAGCTAGAGAGCGCATCACCAAGTCGTAGTCAAGGAGATCTCCCCGTACGATAGTGACACCGGATGTGCCATCTAGCCAGGGACCAAGGAGGGTCGTCCGGGGAACCGCATCGCGAACAAGGGCTACGACTTCAGCATTGTACTCTACTAGTTTATTGACGAGGTTCAGACCAACCACACCAGTTGCGCCGGTAACGAAAATCCTCTTACCATCCCAGAATTTCAGTCGTTCCAGATCTTCCATTTAGGGTTATTCCTCCACATTTCGTTGAGATCAACATAATCCTTGTACGTATCCATAGCGTGCCAGAACCCGTCATGGACATAATACCCGAGATTTCCATCCTTTGCAACATCCTCAAGGGTCTGCTCGAACATGACATCCACATCAGGATCGATATAATTGAAAATTTCCGGTTCCATTACCATGAAACCGACATTGACAAAATTATCCATGAGGGGTTTTTCCTGGAACCTGTCGACGATATCACCATCGCATCTCACGATCCCGTATTTCGAGTAGGGCCGTGTAATAGTGATGGTCCCCACGACCCCGTGCTTCTTTTTCAGCTCCGCGTGCCGTTTAATAAGATTGGGGATTGAAATGTCCGCAACTCCGTCACCGTACGTGACCATAAATGGTTTTGATTTGAGGCTATCCTTACACTTGAGCAGGCGTGTTGCCGTCTTTGATTCAAGACCGGTCTGAATGAAGCAGAGTTCCCAGTCCTCGGGAACTGGGGGGACTTTGGGGGAGTTCATGTGCAGGGAAAAGTCCTGCATCAGAGGATATGTATTCAGGAAATAATCGGGAATCATATCCCCTTTATATCCTAAGGTCAGCAAAAAGCGGTTGCAGGAGTAATGGGAATAAATTTTCATGATATGCCATAATACCGGAAAATCGCCCAGTTCTATGAGAGGCTTGGGCATCTGGTGAGTCCGTTCACTCAACCGTGTGCCCCGGCCACCGCAAAAAATGACAACATCAAGGTCTGGGTTTTTTACTCTTGGCATTGTACAATAGATTGGAGAAGGACATATAAAATCATGTTTCAGAATATATCAAAAAAACTGATAATTCCTCTTTTGATATATCTGTTGAGGAGCAAACAAAATATATCAACAACTTAAAAAAGATATTACAGTATATCACCCACTCTGGTTTTCTTTACAAACAGGTACTCTTATGAGCGATATCCCCCTCCTGAAAAAATATTTTTTACCTTACCGTGCTAAACTTGCAACAATTACCATTCTCAGTATTATCTGCGGATTGTCCGAAGCGGTGAGCCTTGGTGCTCTCGTCCCGCTAATCAACATTATTGCTACAAACCAGGAGCCTACCGGAAATCTCTGGAATATCCTTCTTGTTGTAACTGGTTTTTTCAATGTACCGCTAACAGTCACATCGCTCCTTATTCTAATCTCAATCATTTTTCTTGTGGGACAAGTGCTATTGTTCATCAAACAGTCGCTGCAGCTCCACCTGCGGTTCTCATTTGTTAAAGATATCAAAGAACGGATATTTGGCCAACTTCTGGCAGCCGACCTGTCGTACCATAATGAGAGGAAGATTGGTAATTTTCTCGATACAATCCTTATTGAAACAGAACGGGCAGGCGCAGGTCTCTATGTTATTACAGATATCTTCAGTAATCTTTGCCTCATTTCCGTGTACGTCATGATGCTGGTCTATATTTCATTTGATATGACCCTTTTGTGCATCGTCATTGTTCTAACAATGCTCTTCTTCGTCAACCAGCTGCTGAAAAAATCCAAAACACTGGGTGAAGCCTGCGTTTCCTCCAACACAGAAATCAACGAATATACGGCTGAACGACTGAACCTGTTTAAACTAATCAAAGCTAATTCAACCGAGTTACAGGAGGAGTCCCTGTTTTCAAAAATTGCTGACAGATTCCGGATTGTCAACAACTCCTACATGATCAATGGCGCAAAAATTGACATTTTTTTCCAGTCGATGATGTATATTATTGCAGTCCTGATTGTATTCCTCTCATTGAATGTCTTCAACCTCTCCTTTGGACTGATTGCGGTGTTCCTGTTTGTTTTAATACGGCTGACAACTCCCCTGCGGAGTATCAATAACCAGCGTCACGATCTTGCTGGCCTGATGGCAAGTCTCAGTCATGTCGATAGTACTCTTTCCGATACACTGTCATCAACAACAATCCATGACGGCAATACACTCTTCAACGGAGTATCCGATCATATCACATTTGAGAATGTCGCATTTGCCTATACCCCCCAAAAGCCAGTGCTCTCCGGAATCACCCTTGAGATCAGGAAGAATGAATTGGTTGCACTAGTAGGCCCTTCCGGAGGAGGGAAATCCACGATGGTAGATCTTCTCATGCGCCTTATTGATCCCTTGAGCGGTTCAATTAGGATTGACGGAGAGAACCTGCAGAATTTCAATATCAGGTCATACCATGCCAGGATTGCAATTGTCAGCCAGGATGTCTTCATCTTCCATGATACGGTACTTGCAAACATCTGTTATGGATCAGACACCGTCTCGTTCGAACGTGCCAGAGCTGCAGCAAAAATTGCATACGCAGATGAGTTCATCGAACAACTCCCGGGAGGGTATTATTCAATTTTAGGGGACAGAGGGATCAAATTATCCGGTGGACAGAAGCAACGGATCGCACTTGCCAGGGCGATTTGCAAGAACCCGGAAATCCTCATCCTTGATGAGGCAACAAGTGCCCTTGATAGCGAATCCGAGAAGATTATCCAGCGTTCAATCAATGCCATTAAGCACAAATACACCATCGTTGTCATCGCCCACCGTATCTCCACTATTGAAAATGCCGATACGATCTATGTCATTGAGAAAGGCTCCATTCTTGAATCTGGAACACACAACCAGTTATTGGGCAGGAACGGGACATACTCGCGGTATTATTCCATGCAGCAGGGAAAAGAAGGGGAGATACATCCTCAATGAAAAATATCAGGAATAAAAAGATACTGATAATTGAAGAACTATCGGTCTGCAATTTTCTCTTTTTCTACCTAACAAAAGATCGGGACACATCATGGGTTTATATCCATTTTGGCAAGATAATGCAGTTTTTTTTCAGGTTTTCTCTTGTTTCCTCGGTCATAGGGAAGTGCATAAAAAAAATTGAGTACGCCGATCTACCCGGGTCATACTTTGCAGCTGAAGATGAGGGCTATCTGAATGCGGTTGATTCGGTCTTTGACATACATGAGAACAACCTGTTCATGAAAATCTGCCGGGAATTTTGTACTGATCCTTTATACACCCTGGCATTGAAAAAAGAGTTCTTCAACCGGTATACTCAGCGACGGATCAAGTCATTTACCATTTTAAAATACATCCTGGATCAGAATCAGGACACGAGAATCAGATTCATTCCGCTGGATAGTGAAGATATTCTTTCGCAATTATCAGATCCGTACAAGATCAGAGTATCGGTTACAGTTCCCGGGTATGTGAGGGTCTTCCTTAATGTGAAAAAAATGATCGTCTCCCTTGTGGCCATCATTGCATTTCCGTTTTTGATAATCACAATAACGGCGAGACTGATCCTCCGCGGGATCAATATGGATCCTCAAGTTCAAAAATATTCTTTTGCACTTGATAATTTCAACAGCGGAATAAACTGGAAAAATCCTTACGAGTTCTTCGTTTTCTATGATTTCAAGGAAATACACCCGAAAGAGACGTTACAACTTGTAAGAAATACTTTTGATTCATCTGAAAATGCCAGGCGGACTGAGGCTTTTTTTAAGACACAAAAATATCCTTGGGTCGAATTTGACAAAATCCGCGTTCCGGTACGGGTAGTCAAAACTATAATCATAAAAAACTTCTTATCCGGCGGGCTCCTTCACTGGGCAAAATATTGTTTCTCGTCCGCGATTTGCCCGCAGTTCCTCATCCCTGCTCTCGCGGTTATGAAGATGAGGATCGAAGCAGAAATTTTCTATCACCAGTTTGCGGTCAAAGTCTTCATTGCACGGGACGAGTATTCACCCTACCATATCGTACGAACTGCGGTTGCAAAGGAGTATGGTTATAAGACCGTGGGGTTCAGTCACGGGGACGATTGTCACCATACCGCATCGCTGAATTTTCTTGTCTTTGATGAATATGCAACATGGGGCAATTTTTATCTGGATCATCTGAAAAAATCACTTGGCAATTCTTCCACAACAGTCATCGGAGCGGGAATTTACGGTCTCGATAAAACGCACCAGTGGCAGTCAAAACATTACATGCCTGAAAAATATAGGCAGCTTAAAACAGGAAATACCAGGATCATTGGAATTTTTGCATCATCGTTTACACCAGAACTTTACATCACGCGTAAGCTGACCCTGAAATTTTATCGGGATGTACTCGATTTAACCGAAAGATACAGCAATTGCTGCCGTGTGATCAAACCAAAAGGAAATGAGTTTGACGATCCGGAATTCATGGATATCCTTGCTCATCATAAAAATGTCATCCTTGAGAAGGACATGTGGACATATCGCCTGTTAACTGCTCTCGATAGCATGATCTGCATCAATATATCCACCGTGGGTCTTGAGGGACTGGTTTGTGGGAAGACCGTGTTCTATTATGATGTCTCGAATAACCTCGACCATCATATTTATACCCAGTACGATTTGCACCTGGTTGCTTTTAACAGAGAAACACTTGGTAACAACCTCAATGCATATTTCTCAGAAAATCATTACATGCCCGATGAGACGATAAGAAAGATTGTTGCGGCGCACGCGTACCGGTTTGATGGACAAGTTGTCGGGAGATTCCGACAAGTGTGTCTTCAAACGCTCGGGACTTATGGGGATAAGATGGGAATAATTGATTAAATTGAGTTATCCGCAAGAATTCTCCGGATCTCTTTTTGGGTAAGGGGAGGGATATCACTGGATGAATAGGTGAAATTCAAAAAGCCGGTTTTCTCATTTTTGTCACGCCTGATGACAAAATACTCCCCGCGATCTTCCAGTTTACCCAGTTCATCCTTCGATATCAGTTCTTCAGATAATTTTTCCCCGGGCCGGATTCCGATTATTTCAATCGGAATTGTTTTTGCCGAATTGTATGTTTCGTGACAATAATCTATCATGGCATGTGCCAGGTCCTGGACATTAATTGCCGGCATTTTCAAAACAAATATTTCATCCCCACCGGTCTCTTTTGCACAGTCAAGGATAAGGTCAACAGCCTGGGAGATCGTCATGATAAAACGGGTCATCAAGGGATCCGTTATGGTAACCGGACCACCGGCAAGAATCTGTTTTTTAAAGATTGGAATGACCGACCCCCGTGAATTCAGGACATTTCCGAACCTGACACAGGAGAACTTCGTCGATGTACTATAAGTATTTGCAGCGATCGTGAGGCGTTCCGCAACAAGCTTCGTTGCTCCCATGACATTGAACGGACTTACCGCTTTATCTGTACTGATAAAGATCATTTTGTCGACATCATTGGCGATCGCAGCATCAATGCAGTTCTGGGTACCGCGGACATTAATCTCCGCAGCTTCGAACGGGTTATACTCACAGATCGGGACATGTTTCAGTGCAGCGGTATGGAAGATTATATCGACGTGCTGCATTGCCCGCATCATACGTTTTTCATTGGTGATATCTCCAAGGAGGAGCCGGATCCGGGGATCACAAAAATCAAGTGCAACATCATGCAGTCCGGTCTCATTGTTATCCAGCACCCTGACAGTGCGGACATCGGTTGCAAGGATCTTCTTCACCAGCTCCCGCCCTATACTCCCGGCGCCCCCAGTGACAAGGACATTTTTCCCGGTAAATCCATCGCTTACAGCTGTCATAACTCAGTGTTCTCCGTAAAAATCTCTGATCGATTCAACAACTGCATCGATATCCCTTGAGGAAATTCCAGGATAAAATGGGAGGCTGATGATCGATCTGGCAATCTTTTCCGTTACCGGAAGATTGCACCGGTATTTCAGGATTTTCCTGTAAAAAGCAGTCTCGTGTACGGGAGAGAAATAAATTTTTGTCATGATCCCGCCGTGATCAAGATGTTTGATCAGGTTATCCCGGTCCTGTGCAAACACAGAGAATAATTGGTATACATGATTGTACCCGTCCGGTATTTTCGGATAAGATATTTCAGGTACACCCACCATAAGTGCTTTACAATACCGTGATGCATCCCTCCGGCGAATCTGTATTATCTTTTCAACTTTTTTCAGCTGTGCAATACCAAGGGCTGCAGTAATGCTAGACATCCGGAGATTGTATCCAATCGAAACATAGTCCATTACTGCGGATGTCGAGAAGTAATCACAAGTCTCAAGCCGACCATGGGATCGTATCAGTTTCATCTTCTCGAAAAGATCCCGGGAATCTGTCACCATTGCACCACCTTCACCGGTTGTGATGATTTTGTTCTGGCAGAAACTGAACATGCCGGAGTCCCCGAATGTCCCTACTTTACGATCCTTGACTTTTGCCCCGAAAGCCTCAGCGGCATCTTCAATGAGGATGAGGTTGTGATCTTCGGCAATATTATGCAGAGCAGTAATATTGCAGGGACAACCTCCATAGTGTACCGGAATGATTGCACGCGTTTTCTTTGTGATCTTTGCAAGGACATCGTCCGGGTCAAGACCACAGGTCTTCTCTTCGATATCTGCAAAAACCGGACGGGCACCGACAAACTGGGGAGCATTGGCAGTTGCAATAAAGGTAAAGGAGGGAACGATAACCTCATCGCCTTTTCCAATACCATATGCCGCAAGCGCTGCATGAAGGGCTGACGTTCCGGAATTAAATGCGAGGCAGTACTTACTCCCTACATAGTCCGCAATACCCTGCTCAAATTCCGCGATTTTAGGGCCTCCTGCCCAACTAATTCCGGAACGAATTGTTGCGTCAACAAGACTGATATCTTCCTCATCCCAGTACATCCTGAATAAGGGAATTTTCCAGGTCATGGTTTAATCAGTCCCATCTCCTGCAAGATTGAATTCATCCTCGGTCAACGGACGGATAACACGTGCAGGAATACCGTATGCGAGAACATTATCCGGGATATCGGCAGTAACAAAACTGAACGCACCAATAATTGAGTTTTCTCCAACGGTGACACCAGGCATGATTACAGAGTGTGTACCAATCCGGCAGTTTTTTTTCAGATGCACCTTTCCATCTTTGTTGTCAATGGTAGATGTTGAATAGATTGAGCAGTGTGAACCCAGCTGAACAAAATCTTCGATAACCACACCGTTTTTTGCATTGATATACGAGAATGCTCCGATATCAGTTTTATAACCAAGGGAGAGATTGTCCTTGTTCTGGACAACCCAGTTATATTTTGTGGGGATTCCTTCATCGATTCTGGGGAGTTCCCAGTGTGAGAATCTGGATGGCATTATTAAAGAATTTCTCTTATCAGCATAAAGGCTTCTGCATATTTTACACCGATTTCTGATCCTCTCTTCGTCGCAAGGGCTGCAATAAGTTCCATAGACCGCGGGTGTGGAGCGACTTTGATTTCCGTCTCAAACATTCGCATTGCATTCTGTTTCAGTTCAATAAAACCGGTAATATCGATATAGACTCCCGGAAGAAAATGAGCAAGCGAACGTCCCCACTCTGTTTCTGAAAGAGTTTCGTAAGCAAGAATTTTCTTAACCGTGCTGCTGATAGGGCGGGTTGCAACAAGAGCCGCTTCGTGAACAATCCGGTGATCCTTATTCAGATCGCCATTGTGAGGGATAAAAACAAGATCCGGTTTTGTCTCTCGGATCACTTTCGCTAGGGCATCATTAAGATCCTTTTGAGGGACCGTATCCAGTTTCACCGTCGGAAATCCCAAGGATATCGTACGGGATATCCCCAGTTTTTTATTGGATCGCTCAATTTCCCCTGTTTTTTTCACGATGTATTCTTCTGGCCATTCTGGAGGATAGGGCTTTGTAACTATACAAAGAGTTACATTCTTTCCTTCATGAGAAAAACGGCCGATAGTGCCGCCGCAGCCAAGCACTTCATCATCCGGGTGGGGTGCAATTACAAGAATGTTCATGGATGCTCCGGTTAATAGGTGATTTTTTTCTTGAACAGGTCTGGAGTTATAGGGATATGCGAAAGGATTTCCACGATACGCTGGCTTGCGGTTCCATCACCATAGGGATTCTTACAGGATTGCAGGGATTTTCGAAATGCCTTATTATGCAGCGCACATTCTATCGCGATTCTGATCTTCTCTTTTTCATGTGGCGTGTCGATCACATTGGTTGAGCGCTCCCGTCCTTTTTGTCGGTCACCAATATTTATTACTGGCAAATGAAATGAGGAGGATTCAATGATCCCACTGCTCGAATTTCCCACCAGCAATGATGCATAATTTAACAAGCCCAAATAGTCTTCAAATGGCAGGCTTTTTTTGGCTATGATGTATTCAGGATATTTCTGACAATACTGATCAATTATTTCAATGATCTTTTGTCCACCAGGATCATTGTTCGGAAAGATCACAATCATTTTTCGTCCGAGTTCAAGAACTGCATCAAGTGTAATCCTCATCTGTTGATCCGCTAATTCCGGCTCTGTACTAACAGAATGCTGAATCACAATAACAAAATCTCGGTTTTCTACCAGACCGTAATGTTGATACAATTTCTTTTTTGATGGCAACTTTGTATGATTGATTGTATCCAAAGATGTGGAACCGACTACAAAAATTTTTTCCGGATCCTCTCCAAGGTTTATAATTCTCTGTTTACTTTGTTTTGTTGAGGGGAAATGAATGTGACTTATTTTTGTTATGGCATGACGTATGTATTCATCATACCCTGCCTGAAGCGAGTCGCCACCAGACAAATGTGCTACAGGATATCCACTGAATGATGCAGCAATCGCTGCTGAGAATATTTCAAATCGATCACCGAGAAGGAGAACAATATCCGGATCAAGATTCTTCAGTGTAGTAGTAAAGGTTGTAATTCCGAGGCCGATCGAAAGTGGCAATGCCGTTGGATCCTCACCAGCAACCGTCATGGGAACACTGGCATCGATTTTAATACCGGTTCTTTTGATTTCAGATATGGTATTCCCATATTCGGGCAGAAGATGCATTCCAGTAACGATAACCTGCAGGTCAAGAGAATCACATCCTTTGATCATCTTCATGACGGGTTTTAAGAGACCGAATTCTGCCCGGGTTCCGGTGATTACACATATCTTTCTTCGATTCATGGTTTTGCCCTTATCTCTGCTTCCCAGATAACTACTTTTTTATTGTCCTTCATGATAAAAGCACCATCATATGGTTTTGAGAATGCGCGGATTTTACGGTATATTGATTCAACTGAGTCATAATCCAGATGTATCTCATTATCTGCGAGAGTTCGCTTTGGGAAAAATGTTGCTTTCCGGTTATCTTGGGGGACACGAGGTGCAATATCCTGAACAAACAGAGGAAAGAATTTCCGTACAAGTCGTCTTCCACTCCGGATGATTTTTTTATAGAGGTCGGATGCGTAATCATCAGGTCCGACATCAAATGCCACTTGGCCGATGATATCACCATCATCCAGTCCTTCCGAGATGAAATACATTGATACGCCGGATTTTTCGAGACCCTCAAGGATTGTATTGATAATCGGAGCAGGACCCCGCCCGCTTGGAAGAAGTGTCGGGTGAAAAGCGATCACCCCTTTCTTGGGGAGGGTCAGCAAGTCTTTTTTTATTATCTGACGCCATCCGCACATCACAATAATGTCCGGCTCATAGGATCTGATAAGGTCCAGTTCTTTATTGATATCGGAGATTTCATGGACGGATATTCCGAATTTGTGCCATTTGGAGCGATCTACTGCATCGAACATTCTTGTATGGGAATCAGAAGATAAGGTGAATATTACCTTGATATCAAAACCATTGATTTTCACGGCCTCACGTAACAGCTCGTATCCGAATTGATTTGCTGACAGCCACGCAACACTCACCATGCTTATTCTCCGGATGTATTATCAGAAATTATATCAGACCAGCTCAGGATAGTATCCTTTTTAATTTTCCGATTCGTCCTAGATCCAATGATCTCGAGAAGTAAATCGGGGCTGATCCCAGTCCCAGGTCGCTTTGTTGTCACGAGATTCGGCAAGATAACGGAATTTTTCGGGATTTCTGTTGCTGCAACAATACTTCTCCGGATGGTTTTTTTGTTTTCAATTTCTGAAGGGGTGGGGGTTTTTATCCCAGACCCAAGCGCGGACTCCACATCCCGTATTCCCTGAACCATCATGTTCAATTCATCAGGCTCTAACGAGGCTTTATGATCAGGACCCGGTAGGGTTTTATCAAGGGTGAAGTGTTTCTCAATAACACAAGCACCCCGCGATACAGCTGCAACAGGAATGGTTATTCCAAGAGTATGATCTGAATACCCTACCGGAAATCCAAATGCATGGCGCATAGAGTCCATCGCTCGGAGATTGACATCTTCCATAGAGGCAGGATAATTTGTAACACAATGTAAAAGAATAATCTCGTTATTTCCTTCTCTAAAAATAATTCGAATTGCCTTTTTAACTTCGCCAAGTGTTGACATTCCAGTCGAGAGAATGATAGGTTTGTGTTTTTTGGAGATTTTTTTTAGGAGTGTGAAATTATTAATTTCTCCGGAAGGGATTTTGAAAGCAGTAATCCCGATATCGTCAAGAAAATCGACACTTTCGATATCGAAGGGTGTTGATAAAAAATCGATCCCTTTCTTTTCAGTATATCGTTTTAATTCCGAGAAAACATCATAACTTAACTCAAGATTTCGTATGAGATCATATTGTGATCCCTTAGCGCCGGTTGTTTTTTTCTGGTATGATGCCTTTTTTGCCTGTTGGGTGACAACAGAATCCGCCTTGAAGGTCTGAAATTTTATTGCATCGACACCGGATTTGGCTGCAGTATCAATAAGTGATTTTGCACGGTCAGGGTCACCATTATGGTTCACGCCGGCCTCTGCTATTATATAACAAGGTTCGCCATCACCAATCAGGTGATTCCCAAGATGGATCTTTTTTGTCATGATTTCCCTGTTATCCATTAATACTACCATGCGGTTGAATTTTGTAATATATGTAATTATAGAAAAAATGGAGATTTTGTCAAATTTTAATCTTCAGCCGTCTCCCCTTTCTGATCTCCATATTTTCGGATGGCGTCAAGATCATGATTAATCAGCATCTGGCGAAGACCTAACAGTTCTGCATCATTGTATTTTGTGAGATTTATTACAAAATCTGAGCTCACATCCTGCTCGCATGCGATAACGAACTGTTCAAGAGTGCCGAAGGTTTTGATAATCTGATCTTTGCATCGTTCAAAGAGACCAGTCATGGGATAGGGCGTGACAAAAAACGGCCCGCATTCGATATCATTCTTCACAAGGAACTTCGTTGAATCATACACCGATTGGACATCTTCATTCGGAAGACCGATAATAAAATTCGTGATCGGATAAATTCCCGCGTCCAGACATTCATTGAATCCCCACAGGTTTTTCTCTGGAGTGGATTTTTTACAGATATCACCAGCAAGTAATTGACGACTCATCGATTCCAGTCCAAGATCAAGCGCACAACATCCTGCTTCTTTTAATTTTTCAAGCATCTCCCTATCAAGTGTGTTGACATGCGCCGTTGTACTGAATTTTATCGGCGGTTCCAGTTCCGTCAGCCCTTCTTGTTTCATCAGCTCACAGAAGCGAAGAACCTGGCGCTTATTTGATGTAAAGTTTTCATCGGTAAATGTGATGAAGTCAATCGCATATTTAAGCCGGAGAAATTTGATATGCTCAACAACCCGCGCCGGATCAAAATACCGGATCTTTTTCTTTTGAGAGTCCTCGTTATGAGGGTGAGATCTCTCATCTGAATAGGTCATATCCCGCGGTCGTCCGGAAGGCAGATCGATACAAAAACTACAAGTAAAAGGACATCCTCGGGAAGCTTCAATGGAAATCCGTCTTGTTGAGACCATCGCTTCTGGGCTGAGTGGGATTCCACTGTGTTTGAAATACACATCTTCTAATGGAAGAAGATCCAGTTTTGGAAACGGCAGTTCACTCAGTTCATTTTCCGTGAGAAGCTGCTGAGGAGGGGTTCGCTGGATAGTCCTGTTTTTACGATACAGAATCCCCTTAACATTTTCCCATGAACGGTTCGGGAAATTATCAAGAATTTGACCTACCGTTCGCTCCCCTTCCCCAATCACAAGGATATCAATTTCTGGTATCCATTCCATCAGATTTTCCTGAAGACTTGTTGCAAGACCTCCGCCAACCTGAAGAACCGTATGAGGGAATTCCTTACGGAGTCGTTTGAGGATCTCTTTTTGCCAAGGGTATGTTGTAACGAGATTTCCAATACAGATCATATCCCATTGAACATCCTTGATCTGCTGAATGACATCGCCAATTTTAAGACGGTATGCATTATTATCGAAAATTGCGACATCATGTCCCTTTGCATCGATCACCGCTGCAATACAGGCAAGACCGAGAGGGATATTATACGGGGGGCTCTTGGGTTTTATTGGTGGATTGATCAACAGAACTTTTAGTTTATGCATATTTCTTCAGCGCCTCCTTCAGAGTTAAGCTTTGGATCGTTCCACCATGGATACATCCTCCTTCCGTTGCGTTAATGAGAGTAATACCATGCTCACTCATGGATACCGATTCCTCAACAATATGATCAATGTGAGTTTTCCAGGTAATATCCGTGTAATAATGGACATTGAAATCCGGATTGTAACCCTCAATTATGTAAATCTCCTTGTATTTTTCCGGAGTCATTGCAGGATCAGCCTCTTTGATAATTGGATAATACTGGGATTGCTCGATCGGCATATTCATGGTATATCCCTGGTCCATTCCGGTCAGTATGATATTATTATAACCTAAATAATACGCAAGGAAGATGCTGGTAATTCCGACATTACCGCCGGTTGACAAAATTGATGTCCGGGTCATTGCACTAATCGCTGCACTCAACGAGAATGGCGTTTCAATATCATCGATCATCGGAGTAAAAAAGCGGCATCTGCCCGGGAACGCAGCAACAACATTCGGGGCAACCATATTCGCCATTACTGCAATTGTTTTCAGGTCTTTCGTGATCAGTTCACTCCGGTAGAACGGGGCTATCAGTTCACGGTGACCGTCAGCTGATACCACCATATCAGGAATTACGCCGGCCTTGAGAAGAGGGATAAACATACGGTCTGTTGAAATGATATCGAAAGAACCCGGTTTTTGTTGCTGTAATAATGCGATGTGGTTTTTTTCACGGAAACTGGGACCCGCTCCAACAATGATTGCGCTCTTTCCCGCACCTTTGGAAAGGGTGGAAATATCCCCGTTTTTTCTAATCGGGACAATATTATCCGCAATGTTTTCCATCCAGATGGAGAAATTAATGCTCTTGATCTTATCGTTCAGCTGATCGGCAAAACTCAATTCGTGAGCAATGTGATCCGAATTGGCAGGGGCGTCATTGATATCCTTGTAAAGGCGTTTACTTTTTACAACAACAAATGAACCCCTCGCGGCAATATGGTTCATCACCTCGATCGGGATCTCTTTCTTTTTTTCCTTTTCCCAGGATGTTTTTAAAAACCGCATCGGATTCCTCTGAAAAATATTCGTTTTTTGTTTTAATGGTCTTTTGGGAGATACAGATCACATCGAAGCTATTCACATGTGTGAGACAGGATTTTCTTAATGGCTGTAATGATGTCATCCATATCTGCAAGAGTCGACGGGGGCCGGATTGCCGAGAACCCAAATACGGTATTGCAGAGATCTTCAGTTACCGGGCATTGATTTTTCTGGTAGTCGGTGGATCCTTTATAGAAACCGCAGCTGAACGGGCATCCTTTTGATCCATGGACAATTTTTTCCTTAAAGATCGGGTTAAAGTATAACGGGTGGGGATAGCCATTCCAGAGAGGAATTCCCTCAGCAACAAGAGCCTTCATAAACTGTGCTTTTGGAATTCCGGTTATACCTTCATCATACCTTAGTGGGTAGGTAGAATAAACATGTTTGACATATGGTGCTTCAAATGCAGGCGTAAGACCGCTTATCCCTTTGAGTCCTTTGGTCAGATAATGGGAATTGCGAATCCTGATCTCATTGAAGGTATCAAGCTTTTTTAACTGTTCGATGCCAATTGCCGCTTCCATTTCAGTCATGCGGTAATTCCACCCAAGGACATTGGCAAGGTATTCCCGCTTCTGCCCCATAGAGAACGCCTCGCCATGATTTCTTACAAGACGACACCGGTGGGCTAGCGGTTCATCATCTGTAATGATCATCCCTCCTTCACCAGTGGTCATGTTTTTTGTCCTCTGGAAGCTGAATGCCGCAAGATCCCCAAAGGTCCCGGTTTTTTTACCTTTATATTCCGCACCGGGGGACTGGGCACAATCTTCAATAACAAAAAGGTCATGAGCATCTGCAATCTCCATTATTGCGTCCATTTCAGCGGGATGGCCAAAAAGATGAACAGGAATGATGGCCCGGGTTCTTGGCGTTATTGCGTCTTCAAGTTTTTCCGGATCAAGATTCGCAGTTGCTAGAGAAACATCGCTAAAAACCGGTACCGCATTATTCATCAGGACACTTGAGGCTGTTGCAGTAAATGTATACGGAGGAACAATAACCTCATCTCCCGGCCCGATTTGCAGTGCAGCCAGAGCAACATGAAGAGCAGCAGTCCCTGAGTTTACAGAGATCCCGAACCTGACGCCGTGGTAGCGGGCAAAATCCTCCTCAAATGTCCGGACCTTTTCCCCTCCGAGAAAATCAAGATCGAACATCGACAACTTCCCGCTTCTCACCACTTCAGATACTGCGTTCACTTCCTCTTCACCTATGAGCGGATAGCCGGGGAATGGTGTAGAACGTACGGGTCTTCCACCATGAATCGCTAGTTTATCCAGTATACCAGATTTCTGATCCATTGATACATCACCGGTTTTCCTGTAACCGTAATAGCTTCAGTAAATTTTGTGTTCGCAGGTATTAAAGATGGGGATGCATATTCGATGGGTGAAAAAGTAGGGCAATTATGAAAAATATATGAACCTGTTTAATAAGAAAATTTTTTCGCCAAAAGTTCAGCGAATTCAAAATCTATCGGATCATCGATGTCAACAGATCTTTCCCGCGACATAATCCAGAGTTTGATTTTGTTTCCAAAGATGGAGTTTTGAGTGAACAGTACATCCCTTTTGGTTGCGTATATCCCCCCATTAGGCATATACAGCCGAGGCAGTTTTTGGGAGATGCCTATATCTCCGGACATCCCAGACCCGATGAATTTTCCTGCAAATCCATCACTACCAGTATAAAACATCCATTCAGGTCGTTCATGAACTTCACTGGAACTGACAACCGAATCCGCACCGGATTCAATTAGCAAATGCACAGCTCCATCGATATCGGCTGCAGTACAAAACGGGGTTGTAGGTTGCATAGTGACAGCGATATCGACGTTATAACCTTCTTCATCCACAAGATAACGGACTGCATGCTGGGTTACCCGTTCAGACGCGACATCCTCTGCGATATCGGGCGGGCGGATGAATGGAACTTCGGCACCATACTCCTGAGAAATTCTTGCGATCTCCTGATGATCAGTTGACACAATGACCCGATCAATAAACTTGGCGGACTTTGCTGCCCGTATCATATACGATATCAGGGGTTTTCCTGCCAGAGGTTTGATATTTTTCAAGGGAATTCTCTTTGAACCACCGCGGGCATGAATGATAGCCACAACATTCATTCGTTCAGTCAAAAATTTCAATCCCCATTATTTCTGAATATGTTAGACTACATGAATAAAAAGGCTTGATGTCCCGTAATGATAATCCTTTATCCAGTCGGCTTGTTTTTCTTTTTCGCGACAATAATCATGCGATCAACACGATTCAGCCATTCTTCATTCTTCATGAATATATTTCCATAAACCATATTGAAAAATCGTTGGAAAATACCAAATTTCATTGGCTCTACCTCAAATAATATACTAAAATAATCATCAGGATATGCTAAAACCTCGATAACTTCAAAACCGGAATCCTCAACCCAGAACCGTATCGTACTAATTGTTGGAAATGCCTGTAAATAATCCCCGGGTCTTGTAAAAAAAGATAGGAAATACCTCCGATAATCGTTCTCTCCATTATACGATTTTATAAATAATATTCCACCATCTGAAAGGAGATCATGAATTTTTGAAAGGGACCATTTGAGATCAGGGAAATAATACAACACTTCATTTACCGATATGAGATCAAAAGATGATTCACCAATTTCAGGAGGAATTTTATCAGGAAAGGTGCCGGCACATACTGATAAGCCGTGACTCCGGGCGAGATTCACAAGCGTTTCCTGAGGCTCAATTCCGACTGCAGAAAAACCTACACTCTCGAGGAGTCTGCAAAATAGTCCATTATTCGCACCAATATCAAGTGCAGTTTTCAGTGAATATCTTTTTTTTAAGCGTTTCATAATACGACGTGAAGAATCATACCAGGGGATGTGATAACCCGAATAATTTTTAACATCTATTTCTCGGTCAGATTGATTGAGAAACTCCCGGATCTCAGAAAAATCAAGTCGGGGACTTGGATAAATAGTACCGCAGCGGGAACAAGTGTAGAAAGAGATCGACTTTTGAGGCTGATCACGATAAGGCTGATTGTCCGCATACAAATCACGCTCTGTTGAAGAGCAATAGGAACAAAAATCCCTCAAAAAAAACCTCCCATATTCAGCTCTGTTACCTGCTGAGTATCAGCTGCGTGCAACAAGGATTCAATCATCATATCCACGTAAAGTCCATCAATTCCTGAACAGTGGATACAAGGGGCTGAACCACTAAGAACATCGGCAATATTCTGTACAGCATCAGCAAAGCGATCATTTGGTAATGGTTGGGTGATATGAACCGGCACGAGTTCCCTGTAGGAACTGTACCGTTTGCTCTCCTGAAAAACATAGTATTCAACCGTATCGCCATTCTCGATAATCCGAATGCGTCCCTGATCTCCAACAACATCAATTTCAAAGATGAGGTCTTCGCGTTTTCCAGTTGCGATTAACGAGAAAAACACTTTATCTTCCGATAAAAACCACCCGGATAATGAGGAGTCCGGACCATCATTTACTTTTATAGCGCTTGCTGAATCGGGCCGCAATCCCGAGATCATCCGGACAGCATCAAAGAGATGCGATCCGATATTGTAAATCTGCCCTGGATAATATGCGTTAATTGCAGTGATTTTTCCGATCTTTCCCTTAGCGATAAGTTTTTTTACAAAAATATAGGAGTTCTGCCAGCGGCGGGTGTAGTTTACTGCAAGAAGTACATCTTTTTCCTTTGCTATTCTTACCATCTCCAGTGATTCTGCCACAGATAATGAGAGGGGCTTCTCACAAAAGATCGCTTTAACCGGATACTGACTGACTTCTTTGAACATCGGGTAATGCAATTTTGTAGGTATACATAACGAAACGATATCAATTTTATGTGCGGCAAACAAAGCTTCGACAGTGGGGTAGACAGGAATACCGGGATATCGTGAATGAAAAAGATCTATGGTGGTTTTATCGATCTCTACAGCAGCGGTAAGATTTATTGACGGACATTTGCTATATGCGTCAACATGGGACCAGGTGCCTTCCCGTTTTTCATCGTAAGAAAATTTAAAACCTATATTTCCGAGTCCAATCACTGCCGCTTGAAATACCATATCTGCCAAAAAAATGCGCAATAAAACAATAAAAGGATTCTCTCTTCTGTTTGGAAACAGGGGCATTTGAATTGGCGAAAAATGGGATTTAACAATAATGCTGTTTCAGTCGAAGGAAAATCCAAGACTGTACCATATACGCATCAGGTGTCACATATAAATCCGATTCATTCCAACACTACTAATAATTTATGAAAGACTTCAAGGTACTGCTTGTTTACCCCAACCTGCAGATGATTAACCTTCTGCCCAGCAACATCTCACTTCTCTCTGCCTGCTTAAAAGAACGCGAATTTCAGGTAGATCTGTTTGATACCACTTTTTATCGTATGAATGAAATGAGTATCGATGAAACCAGAGTTGATATCCTTCAGCTCAGACCCTTTGACTATGCTGAATATGGAATAGAATACAAAAAAACCGATGTTTTTGAGGATTTCAGAAAAAAAGTGTCTTCAGATAAACCCAATATCATTGCAATTACCATCGTAGAAGACACCTTACCTTTGTCATTATCACTTCTCGAAGCGATCCGTGACACCGAAATTCCGGTTATCGCCGGGGGAGTACATGTGAACCTCGTTCCGGAAGAGGTTATCCAGAACGAAGACATCGACATGATCTGTTATGGGGAAGGTGAACTGGCATTGCCTGATCTCTGTAACGCATTGTACCGCGAGGAAAATGTTCACACCATTAAAAACATCTGGACGAAAAAGAATAATAGTATAATTAAAAATCCCATGCGACCCCTTGTGGATTTGAATTCTATACCATTTAATGATTTTTCCATTTTTGAAGAAAAGCGATTTTTCAGACCCATGCAGGGAAAAATTTTCAGAATGATCCCAATTGAAATTGATCGGGGATGCCCCTATCATTGCACATTCTGTGCAGCCCCCTTTTTGCGACAACGCTATAAAAACGAGACCGGCCAGAACTATTACCGGGTAAAAACAGCTGAACGGGTCATGCAAGAACTAGAGCACCAGATTGCCCAATATCATGCAGAGTATATTTATTTCAACTCAGAGACATTCCTCGCGCTCAATGACGAGAGATTTACAGAATTTGCAGCTCAATATACGAAACGAATTCACCTGCCGTTCTGGTGTCAGTCCCGGGTTGAAACCATCACGGAATACAAGATTAACCTCTTAGAAAAGATGGGGTGTAACAGATTGTCTGTGGGAATTGAGCATGGTAATGAAGTATTCAGAAAAGACGTGCTCAAGAAAAAATTCACCAACGCTCAGGTGCTTGAGGCATTCAATGTACTCAAACAACATAAAATCCCCGTTACGGTAAATAATATGATGGGTTTTCCGGGAGATACAAGAGAACTAATTTTTGATACTATTGTCCTGAACCGCGAGATCAATATTGACAGTACAAACTGCTTCACATTTACCCCTTACAAAGGAACAGAGTTGAGAGATGTGGCAATAAAGGAAGGATATCTCAAGGAGAATGATCACATCCACTCACTTATCGATTCAACACTTGATATGCCTCAATTATCCCGCGATGAAATCCAGGGACTGATACGGACATTCCCGTTATATATCAAAATGCCGACAGAAAAATTCCCCGAAATTAAAAAAGCTGAGAAAAATACAGTAGAGGGAAATGCAGTGTTTGCAGAACTCGCTGCTGAGTATCGAAAGAAATACTGGTAATTTTTTTGGGAAGTTCTCACAAATCATTTGTGAGATAGGCTGTCAGCAGTAATCCCTTTTTATTTTTGCCGAGATTTGCGATTCAGGGCTTTTCCGGTGAGAATATCGGAAAAATCAACTCGCAAAGGAGCAAAAATTTCGTCAACAACAGATTGTGCTTCCTGTAATCGGCTTAGATATTCCGGAGACGTAACCTGATAGATAGTTTCGGCAATTTCCCCTGCAGTAGATACAGAGGGAATCGCATCGATTCCTTCCAGAATATTCATATCGATACGATAATCTGACCGGATATTAATCAGTGGTACACCCTTGGCCAGAGCCTCAACGCAGACCGCTGATTCAGAGTACAGGACAACATGAACTTCGGCAAGTAAAACCTCAATGGATTCTTCCCTAACATAGACATTTTCCGGTAATTTTCCTAAATGTTTTTCCAGAGCGGAAAACAGTACGGTTGGATGACACTTGATTAAGAGGATAACATCTTCTTTACCACCTAGGGCTTCAAGGGCTTTATGGGAAAGTTCAAGAGAATCGTTAATACTCGCTGAAAGGGCAGCGAGAACTATGAGTTTTTTCGGGGATTTTCCCGAAAAAATCCGAATTTCCAAATGGGAATATCTCAATGCTCCCATAATTATTATCATTTCATCAGGAAATCCTGATTGTACAAGAACATCTCTTGCGCGTTTGCCATTAACAGCAATGATATCCGGGAGAGGTAGAAGCTCTCGTTCCTTTTCAGAAAGTGAGTAACAGGTATACATTGGGTTGATAATTGAATGTGCATATCCCACAAGTATTGTATCAGGAGTCTGATGTCTGAACGCTGTGCAGAACATTTTTTCCCAGATGTGGTTTTCAAACGTGTAAACGAAAGTACCAAGGGAATGTTTTGCAGACAGTCGAGTACCAGCATAATACCGAATCAATGCCTCCTCCCTACGCGTACTGCTTCTGTCACGGTTGATCTCTCCTTCGATAATTGAATCCAAGCAGATACCGGCAAGAGGTAAATGTGGAGCCGTAATATCCACATCGTATCTGACTAAAAAAACAGATTTTATGATTTCGGGTAGAGAAATAAATTCCTCCAGCAGATAACACGGGTGGGAAAAATGACGGAGTTGTGAGATGGAGGAAATGAGTGAAGCGGTAGGGAGTAAATCTATCAGATAAAAAAATGGTTCTCTCGCGATTTCCAGTTCCTGCCCAAAATGCCGGAAATAGATGTGCTGATATCGCGTGGGATCGGATAGTGAGCGTTTATCCGTAAGAGAATGAATACAGATCTCCGAAACGCCTGGTTTTACACCCCGTTTTTTCTTCACCAGGAAGGAATAAACACATGCACATAACCTGCGTTCACAGTAGGTAAACAGGAACCACATTTTTTTAAGCAATGATTGACCCGATAAACATACCGTATTGAATTTTACCCTTAATGGAATGGGAGCAATCCTTACAAAATGTCCACGACCATCGGATAGATTTGTGTAAATTGCCCGTGCAAGATAGCTGTTTTCACAAATAATCAGAATATCAGTATCCGTAATATTTGCAATCCGTTGACATACTTTGATGTAGCAGAAGTAGAGGAATGTATCGGATACAAAAGGATTTTTCTCAGATAACGACGAGAGCCACCATTGATCAAGGTTACAATTCAGGTTCGAACGGAGGGATAATTCACCAATAAAGTCGATATAATCCTGACGAAATTCTCTTGCACATTCTTGCAGGGAATCACCAATTTTTATCCTGTTTCCGGCGCCCAGGAGGCGTTCGAGTTCCATACAGAAGGGGACATCTTTCCCACAATATATCCATTGAAAACCAAGCGATAAGTTACCGGACCTATTGAATTGTTCTATGTCATGAAGCACGCCGGTCCCAATATGAATATTTCCGGCTTTTTTCATGAAAACAACACCACAATCCTCATAGAATTTTTTATTATTATTTATTATGAGAATACAAAATTATTATGGTACATGAGCTGAAAGAATATGAAAAGATATTACAGGAATAAAAATGCAAAAACTGAATCTCGCAATAACGATTCGTTCTTTTAATCCGGGTCATCCTTCAATGGAACAACTGGAACGATCCTATGAGATTGTTTACAGGAACTCAACGGGAAAACGACTTACCGAATCTGAGTTAATGACAGTAATAAAAGATACCGATGCAGTAATTGCCGGTACTGAACCCATTTCCTCTGGAATTATTAATAACGCCAAAAGGCTGAAAATTATCTCCCGGGTGGGTGTCGGGCTTGATAGTATTGATATGGATGCGATCGCAAAACGGGGTATCCGTGTCCTTACCACGCCAGACGCTACTATCCAGCCAGTTGCCGAACACGCACTTGCCCTGCTATTTTGTGTATCAAAACGGATCGCGGAATATAATACATCAGCACGGCTGGGGGATCATATGGTTAAACAAGCATCGATGATCCAGGGAAAGCATGTCGGGATAATAGGGCTAGGAAAAATCGGATTCCGGACAGCGGAACTTCTCTCGGGTCTGGGATGCTCAATTCATTATTTCGATCCGTACTGCAATTTTCCCGCACCAGCATCATGGAAAAAGATGGATTCTTTTGAGGATCTTTTAAGGGAGTCAGAAATTATTTCCCTCCATGCACCTGCACAAAAAGACAACAAACCGTTATTGAACCGGGAAACTTTTAACCAATGCCGCACTGGAGTTATAGTGATAAATACTGCACGCGGTTCACTGGTTGATGAAGATGCCTTGTATGATGCACTAAAAAGCGGAAAAGTAGCAGGTGCCGGTCTGGACGTGTTCAGACACGAACCGTATACCGGTCCACTGTTATCCATCTCACAGGTTGTTATTACCCCTCATGTGGCATCAAATACAATTGAATCCAGAAAAACTATGGAACTCGAAGCAGTCCAGAATCTTATTAATTTTCTTACGGAGATAAGTCAATGAAAGTACTGGTAACTGGCGGAGCAGGATTTTTAGGCAGATATCTCATTAAAGAGCTTACGAAGAAAAAGATCCCGACAATTGTTTACGATACCATTCTTCCCGATGCGAGAAACGAGACCGTTCAGCATTCAAAAAATGTATCCTATATTGAAGGGGACATCCTTGATTTTGATAACCTCAAGAAAGTTATGGAAGGGTGTGACTATGTTTTTCACACTGCAGCAATTGCAGAGATTGATGAGACGCGAAAGGATCCCATCAAGACGATGAACGTGAATGTCATGGGAACAGTAAATTGTCTTGAAGCAGCGCGACTTTGTGGAGTGAAAAGACTCCTCTACGCCAGCTCGGTATATGCCTCAGGAAACCGGGGTTCATTCTATCGTGTTTCAAAACAGACCGGTGAAGCGTTATGCAAAACATATTTCGAGGATTTCGGACTCGAATATACCATATTGCGATACGGTAGTCTCTATGGCAGAGAATCAAATCACTGGAATTTTATTTATGGCGCATGCAAGGATCTCCTGACAACAGGTAAATATTCCTATGCTAGCTCCCCGGAGGCATTGAGAGAATACATCCATATCAACGATGCGGCCAGGGAAACAGTAAGGATAGCAGGTGACAAGGGATTTATTAACAAATCAGTCCTGATTACCGGTCATCAACGCCTTAAAATGAGTGAATTTTTTGATACCATCCAGGAGATTCTGGGAAAACCGATCACTATTCATTACGAATCAGCAGAAAACCAGCGTCATTATATCAGAACACCATATTCATTTGATGTGGATGTACCGATACGCATCAATATCTCGAATTATATTGATATCAATGAGGGAATTCTTGATTGCCTTAAAGAGGTTCAAAAAGAACTTAACAATGACAGGATAAACCATGACTGATCCCACCATTCAGGTTAATTCGAATTTCCATACAATCGCCGGTAAAAGCGTTGTGGAACGCGAAGATCTCCGATATCAGGAGTACCGGAAAAAATGGGAAGAATGGCCAATTCATTTCAAGGTAGGCGAGTTTCCACTCCACATGGATATCGAACCCACAAATCTCTGTAATCTCCGTTGTCCATTCTGCGCAACTACGCATAATAAATACAAACAGGGATTCATGAAAGAGAAAATATGGAAAAAAATTCTCGATGAATGTGGAAGAAATGAATTATACTCATTAAAATTCACCTTCCGGGGAGAACCTCTCCTGCATCCGGATTTATCAAAGATGGTCAGGTATGCCAAAGATGCAGGGGTCATGGATGTTTATTTCAATACCAATGCAGTAAAACTCGATGAAAAAAATATACGGTCCCTGATTGATGCGGGTCTTGACAGGATTTCCATCTCTTTTGAAGGATTCACTAAAGAAGTATATGAAAATAATCGTGTGGGAGCAGTCTTTGAAAACGTTGTAAAAAATATCGAACAGTTACGGGATATCAAACAAGAACTGGGTACGGATAAGCCACTGGTGAGAATTCAGACGGTTTTAGTACCCGAAATCCGGACTAACCCACAGGAATACGCAACATTCTGGTCCACCCGGTCAGATGAGGTGGCATATCTCGATATGAAAGACGAGGAGGGAAACCCGGATCACCGAGGTATAGTCAGCAGCTGGGCATGCCCCCAGTTATTCCAGCGCCTAACAATAACCTGGGAAGGCACTATTATACCCTGTGTGCATGATATTTTTGAATGGATGCCGCTTGGAAACATCGAAACCACTTCAATAAAATCTGCCTGGCAAAGTTCAGGAGAGAGACAATACCGATTACTTCACCAGCAGAGTAAGGCGCACGAGATTAATGCCTGCGACCGGTGCCCGCTCAGGGAAAATGAGATTCACAAAATGATTTCAAAGGGTGAACAATGATTATTGCATTGCTTATGGGAAGAGAAGGTAGTACGGGATTTCCGGGGAAAAACATTTATCCGGTTCTTGGCAGAGCGCTAATGGAATATCCCTTAATAGCCGCAGAACGATCAAAATTTATTGATAAGATATTCGTTTCGACAGATTCTCAAAAGATCAAGGATATAGGACGTTCATATGGCGCAGAAATTATTGATCGTCCTGCAGAGCTCTGTTCTTCCAAAGCACTTGGTGAGGATGTCTATGTACATGCCTACCAGCATATAAAAAATAACTTCAAAGAACCAATCGAGCTGGTTGTACTCCTGATGTGCAATGCAGCAACAATTACCGGTGAGCTGATAGATGAAGGAATATCAGCACTGCGCTCTCATCCGGCGTATGATTCTGCAGTCAGTGTTTCTTGTTATAATATGTGGAGCCCTCTCCGCGCTCGCAAGATTGGTGATGACGGGCTTTTACAGCCCTTTGTCCCATTCACAACATTTGGAGATCCAAAAACACTCAACTGTGACAGGGATTCACAAGGAGATGTATGGTTTGCCGACATGGGAGTCTCTATCGTCAGACCCCATTGTATTGAGCATCTCGAAGAAGGTCTTCTTCCCCAGAAATGGATGGGTCAGAAGATCTACCCGCTAAAACAATGGGGAGGTCTCGATGTGGACTATGAGTGGCAGATGCCCCTAGTCGAATTCTGGCTAAAAAAACAGGGTTTTGATGGATCCGATGACCATGTTTGATGCTATCCGGAACAAACGGGTACTGGTTACCGGAGCAGGATCAGGTATCGGAGCTTCAATTGCAGAACTTTTTGCACTATACGGGGGGGTTGTTGGTATCCATTATCATTCGAATGACGCCAACGTGGAGATTATTGCCGGAAACAGCGGATTTAAGAAAAATAAACCATTCCTCATTCAGGCAGATCTTCTCAATCCAATGGAGCGTGATGCCATCATCCCTTCGTTCATTAATCAGGTAGGCGGAATTGACATACTGGTAAATAATGCCGGTGCAATATTAGGGACCGATCATTTTTCACACATGGTACAGAAATCATGGGACGATACCATTACCCTTAACCTGACAGCCCCGTTTTTTTTAGCCCGGGATGCATTCATTTCAATGAAACAACAGGGAAGCGGACGTATCATCAACATTAGTTCCATTGCTGCAAAATACGGGGGTTCATCCTCATCTATCCATTACGGTGCTGCCAAAGCGGGAATTGAAGCCGTCACAAAGACTCTCGCACGCGAGGGTGCTGATTATAACATCCTTGTCAATGCTATTGAACCCGGTGTTATCGATACGGATTTCCATAAAAAAATTGGAAGGGCATCGCTTGCCGAACGGGTGAAAACCATTCCCCTCAAGCGAGCGGGAGTCCCTCTCGATATTGCGCGATTATGCCTCTTCCTTGCCGCGGAATCCGGGGATTATATTACCGGGCAGGTATTTGGAGTTACCGGCGGAGATTGAGACAGTTTTAGGACCTGAGTTTGTTAGGTGTTGTGAGATTTTCTATGGTAAAACCCGACTTACGCAATTTGATTAAAAAAACAGGATTCGATACTCATACATTTCTGTTTCGAATATTTGAGCGAAGCGCAAAAAACCTTTTAATCCAAAAATATCAAAAAACCGATCCTACAACGAAAGAGCTTCTCCTTAATGAGGACGAGCGATTCCATTATGGAGATGTTGAAATTGTCGATAAAGCTTCTGAATATGTCCTTAAAAGTTTTACCATCGACCGAATTGAATTCATTGAAAGGAACACCCGGATAAAAAATCAGGATATTGTTATCGACCTTGGCGATTCAAATGGGATTTTTCTCCGGAGCATGGATAAAAGGGGAATTAGTGTTAATATCAGTGATCCGGCAATTGAAGGGCTCCGTAAACGTGGAATGGATGTAATAAAGGCTAATATTGAATTTTTACCTTTTAAAACCGGGTCCGTCCACACAGTTCTGTTATTTGAAACGCTCGAACATGTCCCTAACCCAGTGATGCTTCTTAATGAAATTGGAAGAGTCAGTTCTGATAGTGTAATTCTATCAGTGCCCTATGTAAGGGAAACCCACATCCATCCATTTAATTATGATCCTGGGCGTCCAATTTTCCAACATCACATTTTCGAATTCAATAAACGGGACATATCAAGAATTATCACACATACACCATTTACGGTTGCTGCTGATGAGATCGGGGTCGTTTTGGATGGCACATCCAGTCTTTTTGACCGTTTAGTATTCTTTCTATGGGATACCTTTATCGAAAAGGATATGTTTTGCGGCTGTTTTCGACAATTTTATATTTGTAAGCTCTGTAAAAAAAAGAAACTGAACAAATTATCATTCCATAAAAATGGACTGGATGGATCTGGATGATTTCATCAATAATTTTCGATTTCGATGGCGTAATTCTCGAATCAGTACCGGTAAAAACAGAGGCTTTTCGTCAGATTTTTGCATTTTCTCCGGACCACATTGATGAGATCGTGAGGTTTCACCAGGAAAATGGAGGTATGTCCAGGTTTGACAAGTTTCGGCATATTTACCAGAATATCCTTCATGAACCATTATCCAATGCTCAGTTCAAACTTCTTTCAGACCGGTTCTCGTTGCTGGTAGAAAATGGAGTTATTGATGCCCCTTTTGTTGATGGAGCTGCAGAACTTCTCCAGACAATATCAAATAAATATTCTCTGTACATCGTTTCCGCGACGCCACAGGACGAGCTCATACGGATCGCTCAAACCCGTAAAATATCGGAGTTTTTTCGGGGGATTTTTGGGTCACCATTGAAAAAACGCGACCACATCCTTCGGATAATTCAGGAAAACCGGTTCGATCCAAACAAGGTTTTATTCATCGGTGATGCGGTGAATGACTGGGAAGCTGCGCTATCCTGCGGAGCGAAATTTATCGCACGGGTAATGCCGGGGGATACCGATCGGTTTATCAACCTGCCCGGAGTCGATCAACGCATTGTCACAATGCATGACCTGAAAAAAATCCTTGAGGGAGATAAATGAGGTTTCAGATATCGTATCCATTATCTTCAAAATCGCCACTCTATCTGGGCACTCCTCCGCTCGCATTTCATCCTATCAAGTCAATGGAACTGGGGGACAGTTCGGATACAACTGCAATCACAGTGAGTAGTCATTCGGGAAGTCATATTGATGCCCCCCGACATTTTTGTCATCACGGAAAAACGGTAAAAGATATAATCGCAGGCAGTATCATTTTCGCCCCGGTTTATTGTATTACGATTAACAGAACTTCTGATAATCCTATAAGGGCGCGGGATTTTGAGATCGGAATATCATCCTGCGAAGATGCAGCCGGGATTTTCATCCGTACCGGAATGTATTCGCTTCGGGATATGGATAGCATCAGGTATTGTTCTCGTCACCCGTGGATCCATCCGGAAGTCCCTCCATTTTTACGAAAACATTGTCCGAACATTCAGATATTCGGAACAGATACGATCTCAATTTCTAATCCTGACCATCGCGAAGAAGGACGGGAATGTCACCGCGCTTTTCTTTGTAGCAGTAAGCCCATTTTACTCGCAGAGGATCTGAATCTTTCCGATCCATCCCTGTCAACCCAACCTTTGACTGTGACGATACATCCATGGATTATAGATAAGTTGGATGGAGTGCCCGTGCTTGCTTTCGCGGAATTCCTGCCGGATCATAATAGAAATCCTCTCGTGGAAGTGAAAAATCGTGATCATTCTCTTCATTGCTGACGGCCGCAGTATCCATACCCAGCGTTGGGCTGAATATTTTGTCCAAAAAGGACACGAAGTCCACCTTATAACTTACGATCCGAGAGATAACTCAATTCCAGGCATAACTGAATATGTCCTTACCTCGCGCTGGCAAAATCTCTATCTCTCCTTCATTCCCCGTCATATCGCCATAAAACGGCTGGTAAGAAAGATCAAACCGGATCTCATCCACGCCCATTTCATTGCAAAATACGGGTTTCATCTACCGGACCTAAAATTTCGGCCTTCAATCGTATCAGCATGGGGTGATGATGTCCTTATCCTCCCTAAAAAGAGCTGGCTTATCCGCTACTATACACAAAAAGTGCTCGATTCAGTGAGTCTGGTGTATGCGATTTCCCATGATATCAGGAGTCATGTTATTAGTGATTTTGGTATGCCCGAAACAAAGGTTCATTATCTCCCGTTTGGTATCGATACCGATATATTCTCACCACATGCGAAAGCCAGGAATGATGATGATCAGATCATCGAGATCTTCTCCAACCGGGGTTTTTTCCCGGTGTATGATAACGAAACCCTTATCCGGGGATTTGCACATGCATACGCGAAGAATTCGTCGCTCCGGCTGACGCTCAAAGGAGATGGTCCTCAGGAGCAGTCGATCCGTAATCTTGTTGCATTGCTGGGATTATCTGAAGTGATCAGGTTTAAGAAAAAAACCTCCTATTCCGAGGTTCCCCTGGACTACCAGCATGCACACATCTTTATTACTACATCAATATCCGATGGAACCCCGGTTTCCCTCCTCGAAGCGATGGCAAGCGGTCTTCCCTGCATTGCGACAAAAGTTGGCGGGATTCCGGAATGGATCGAAGATAAAAAGACCGGTATCCTCATTCAACCGAAATCACCGGAACAGGTTGCACATGCAATCCTCACCCTCGCCGCTGATTCCTTACTCCGGTCCCGCATGGGATCCGCTGCACGCGAATTTGTTCTAAAGAACGGCCAATGGAACACCCTGATGGCACAGGCAGAGAAAGATTATCAGGCACTTATCAAAACATATAGACAGGACAGATCATGAAATGGCAGGATAAACGGGTGCTGGTAACCGGCGCCGGAGGATTTATCGGCAGCCACCTTGTTGATGAATTACTCACCAGAGGTGCAGAGGTTACCGCGTTCGTGCATTACAATGCCCGGAACGACTGGGGAATGCTCGAAGGGCGATACAACGATAAAACCCCCAATCTTACCGTGATAGCCGGCGATGTCACCGATTCCCAGTTTGTAAAAAAGGCAGTCTCAAAAAACGAGTATGTTTTCCATCTCGCTGCACTCATCGGAATCCCGTATTCCTATGTCGCACCCGAGTCTTACATCAACACCAATATCAAAGGCACCCTTAATATTATGCAGGCGTGCCTCGATGCAAACGTAAAACGCATTGTCCACACATCGACCAGTGAAGTATACGGGACTGCACTATACACACCAATCGATGAGAAGCACTCACTCCAGGGACAGTCACCCTACTCAGCAAGTAAAATCGGAGGAGACAAAATTGCAGAATCATTCTATTGCTCATTTGGGTTACCGGTCACTACCATCCGCCCGTTCAACACGTTCGGTCCCCGCCAGTCCACCCGTGCGGTCATCCCCACAATCATCACCCAGGCCCTCACGTCAGATTCCATCAAACTGGGATCCCTTACCCCAATCCGCGATCTGACCTATGTTGCAGACACCGTACAGGGTTTCATCAAATTTGCCGAGAGTCCAAAAACGGTGGGAAAAACGGTTAACACCGGTTCCGGCAGGGGAGTGACTATCGGGGACCTTGCGGCACTCATCATACAACAGGTAAATCCGGATGCCACCATTATCTGCGACGAAGAACGAATCCGTCCCGATAAGAGTGAAGTCATGCAACTTCTCTGTGATAACCAATTGGCAAAAGATCTTGCCGGCTGGGAACCCCAGTACACGCTCGAGGACGGACTTACCCGCACGATTGAATGGATGAAGGAACATATCTCATCCTACAAAACGGGAATCTACACAGTTTAGGAGGAATAGATGCAGGCAATTATTCTGGCAGGAGGAAAGGGACGAAGGTTGCTTCCCTACACAACCGTACTTCCAAAACCCCTGATGCCGATCGGCGATTATCCCATTATCGAAGTGATCCTCAGGCAACTCAAAAGATGCGGGTTCAACAAAATTTCTATCTCCACGGGGTATCTCCATGAGTTGATCCATGCCTACCTCGACAGTAACAAAACGCTTGGACTCAACATATCCTATTCTCACGAGGACATTCCCCTCGGCACTATCGGCCCGCTTCGCCTGATCGAAGATCTCGAGGATACCTTTCTCGTTATGAATGGCGATATCTTAACAGATCTTGATTACAAAAAACTCATTGAATTCCATAAAAAACAGGGAGCCATTGCAACCGTTGCCACATACCAGAGAGATACGAATATTGATTTTGGAGTCCTTGAAACAAATCCCAAAAAGAAAATTATCGCGTTCCGGGAAAAACCCACCTATCACTTCAATGTCAGCATGGGCGTGTATGTTTTTTCCAGGAAAATTCTCGATTATGTTCCCGCTGACACTCCCTTTGGATTTGATCAACTGATGTATGCCCTGATCGCAAAGAATGAGGAAGTGTACAGTTATTCCCACACGGGTTATTGGCTCGATATCGGGAGACCGGATGATTATGCACGCTCGATTGAAGAGTTTGAGCGCTATAAAGATCGATTCCTCCCATGAAGGTCCTCATTACCGGGGGCTCTGGGTTTTCCGGTGTCCCTATGATCGAGTTCCTGTCTGCACAGAGAGATATCAGACTTACTTGTTTTGGCAGAAAAACACCTGCCCAATTTTCCCGTACTCAAAATATTTCCTGGGTTAAAGGAGATATTCTCGTTCCTGATAAAATGGCTGATGCCATCTCTGCCGTCAATCCGGATGCAGTTATCCATCTTGCCGGATTGAACCATGGTTCTCTTCAGGAAATGCAGCGGACAAATGTTACCGGTACGCAAAACATACTCGATGCAACTCTAAAAATAAACCCGGATTGCCGCTTCCTTGTGATCAGTTCTTCTGCCGTATATGGATATGCAGGAAATACACCGATTCCAGAGACCAGTACGTTACAACCACTGTCAGAGTATGGTATTAGTAAAGCAGCTCAGGATTCCCTATGCCAGACATATTATAAAATCAAAAAGTGCCAGGTTGCAGTTGCGCGACCATTTAACCTCGTTGGACCTTGCCAGCCGGCATCTTTTGTGTGCGGGAGAATTATCCAACAGGTAATCGAAATTGAATTAGGGAAAAGAACGTATCTGGATCTTTTTGAGATTCAATCCTGCAGGGATTTTATAGACGTAAGGGATGCCGTGAAAGCATACGGGATGCTAATCAGCCATGTAAAATTCAAAGATGACTGCGCAGGAAAGACTTTCAATATCGGTTCCGGTAAGGCGTATGCGATTGCCACCGTGATCGATCTTTTACAGGAAATTACCGGAGTAAAGTACCCACTGCATCTTCCGGCATCTTCACCCCCAATTATCATACCGTCGCAAATGAGTGATAATTCCAATATTCATCACATTACCGGCTGGAGTCCCAGGATCTCATTAAAAGAGTCTTTGTCAGACATGTTGGATGCAGCAAGAAATGGTCTGTGTACCTGACCCGATGATTTTTGCCGGTGGAAAAAACACGATAGTTACCGGAACACCGGATGAATCCATTCGAATAAAAAAATGAAACCTGATACCGGTTTATATCTCTCCTCCGGTAGCCAGAGATATACGTAAAAATTATATGATCCCCATCTCACTCAGCCTATCCGGCAAATACTTCTTCGTAACAAAGTCCAGCCCCCGCGCCGCAAATGCCTGCTGTTCAGACTTCAGCCCCAGGCTGATCTGCAAATTAATCTGCTTCTTCCAGTACTCCGATGCAAACCGGGGGTCCGTCAGCTCCGCATGCAGCGCCTCGACATCCTTATCCGACAATTTATCCGAAGGCAAATTGTAATCCCGGATATCGCTCGGCTGCAACCCTAAAAACTGCGCCTTGGGCGTCGCCAAAAGCTCCGACATGTGCGCACTCTTGATCGAACCGTACGCGACCGAAGCAAAGATACGGTATGACCACGGGTCGCCATCCGTAAAAACCATCACGGGAAGATTCCACGTGGTGCTGATCTTATTGAGCATGCGCCGCGTCGAGCGCGCCGGCTGCCCCTTCAGGTGTACAAGGATCGCGTTATGCTCCTCATCAAACCCGTTCTCGATCAGCCGGTCATACATACCGCCCGTCTCCAGCGCAATCACAAACTTCGCATCGTGATCCACGAACTCGATGTTCTCGACATTATTGGGGATCGTGTATCCCGCCTGCCCCACAT
>Ga0209340_1000315_pt1 | contig 58715 bp, 43 predicted proteins | sample EPASupsiteSAE323_FD_187266 | JGI IMG/M metagenome (GOLD analysis project Ga0209340, IMG submission 187266) | Bioremediated contaminated groundwater from EPA Superfund site, New Mexico - Sample SAE3-23 (SPAdes) (version 2) | ecosystem: Environmental > Aquatic > Deep subsurface > Groundwater >... | reverse complement strand
GATGCCCTGGTCGGAACGGGTGCAACAAGAATGCCGCAAATAATGATTTAATCCCACCGGACAGATTGATTATAGTCTGTCCGGTGGGATTTTTATAGGCACTTTGTTATTAAGCGCTTACTTTCATACTTTGCCTCCATGTTAACAATCTGCTTTTTCTTTTTCTTTTAATCGGGAATTCGTAAGAACTATATTGGTGTATATTACTCAGAAAAGGATTTTTAAAAAAAAACACCGTTTTTTTTAAAACGGTGTTCGCGCCAATATATTTTGTTTATTATCTATAAGGTACATTAAAAAACATTTCTATGCAATTCTTTTCCTCCATACCCCTTACACAACCTAGTGCATTCTTCTTTTTGCGATTATTTAAGGTACCCGCCTACTTTAAACAACTTCGTAGGCTTCTGCTCTTTTATTTTTTTGATTTAAATCATAATTGAGCTGCTCATACAATTGTTGAGACTCAAACTGTAATATTTCATTATTCTTTGTAATATACCTTTGATTCATGTGTCTTCTTACAAAATAATTAGTATAGTCAGCCATTGACAAATCAAAATAATCTGGTTGAACATCTTCGCCCAATAAGAACTCCTTATAATTACTTGCTAAAGGACAAATAAACACTTCCCTTTGTATTCCATGATGTAATACTGGTAGCTTAGGATAGCCCAGATGCCTTATGGTCTTTTCTATCACTCTCATACGCCAATTAGGACCATTTCCAAACTTATAGCCATTAGCATATGAGTCATTGCGTTCATCGAGAAATGTTCTCATCATGGAAAATATCTCTTCACTAACATGGAAATGTCCGTAACCAGATGTGTACCCTAGACTGGTTAATAAGGTTCTTTTCTGTTGGCCAGCATCAATATAATTAACCCGGTTATAAATAGACGACCTACCCAAGGCAGAAGTCGTTGTAATTAATACCAATTCATCTACTTTATCTTTACCTTCAATAATAGTTGTTCGCCCGTTATATTTAGTTTTAAAGGCCTCCCTGATTTCATTGATTGCAAATAACCCTGCTAAATACTTTCCGGCCATTAAATAATTGTATGGCGGGACCGCACCTAAAATATAAGCATCCATCACATGATATAGTTTATCTTTTCGTTGATTCGCAGACCAACCAATATGCTCATCACGTACTTTAAGATTAAATACTGGATCCCCTAAACCAATTATTCCGATAAGGCATCCATTGCTTCTATCTATAACTAAAAACCGTAATCGTCTGCCATAACCCCTACTAACGGGAATACTCCAAAGCATAGTAGCAATCCGAAATAGAATGGAAGTCCAATCTTCACTGTTTACTTGAATTAATACAGGATCAAACGCATCTACATTAATTTGATCCCCGTTAGCGAAGTACTGTGTTACATACTGTTCCCCGTATTTATGGAAAACAGCAGCTTCCTGCTTCAATCTTTCTATCCTCTGCAGGGAGTGCTTAGCCCTTATTGATTCTTTATCATTCATCACAGGAGGTATAAAATTATTACCCCGGATTGTATAACCTTGTTCAGTTAAACTCTCAAATAATGCTGACTTCATAACCTTTTTAGATATTGTTATTTTTGGCATAAGCAATTGCTCCTTGGAAAACTAAGTCCTATGCTATATTCTAAATCCAAAAAAATAGTAATGTATACTATTTTCACATGAATTATTATAGTCCTCAATAGCCCCAGAATACTTCGGTAAATGATCCAGTTCTTAAGCTCCAATGGTTTTTTTCGTATGATAAAATAGCTCCTAGTATTCTTGCTGATTGCGGATACTTTTTATTTATCTCATCTGGGCATTTATCCTTTTCAATATTTATATATATGTCTCCCCATGAAGACTCCCCTTTTCCGGTGAATGACCCTGCTGCAGGCCATTCTTTAGGAAGTCTTTTAATTTCCACATCAGTCAAAAGACCGCCTTTTATACTATCAGTTTTTTGCAATGGATTACTAGTATATATATATTGCCAGTATTCTTCACAACTTTGCCTGCAGGGGCAATACATACATTGAATAGCGTTGATATTAGGCTCAACTAAGCCCGAAGAGATACGATTATTTATATTCTTAATTTCTTCTGTCAAGCGACATTTCAAGTTTTCAAGGCATTCGGCATTGGCTTCTATTCTAATCACAGAATTCGTTTTAGAATACACTAATTCCAATGATAATGGTATTTGTCCTGTTCTCAGCCAATACAGTAGTCCGTAAAATTTCAACTGGTCTTGATGAGTCGATTCAGGTTCACCGGTTTTAATTTCAACAATTCTCCCACCATCAATTAGATCAAGCCTCCCTAAAATCGGTGGGCTATCCGCATAAATCGTTATCTCGTGACCTTTAAACGGAACGCCGGATTCAGAATTATTCTTATTCTTTTGGACTCTATAGCTCGAAAAATAGCCTTCCCCCATTATAGATTTAATATATTTAAAACTGTTAATGCAATCATCTACGCTAAAACCAGGTTTTAATATGGATTTGTTAATTCTTGGGTTCTGCGCATTTTCTTCAAAGAATGTACGAAGTTCTAATTGGATAGTATTGCGAACTGGAAAATGGTTATCTTTGTTATTACACAAAAAGGAGTTATATTTTTCTAGTGTCCTATGTAGAATCAATCCATATAAAGTCCGTGGGAAAATACGCTTTGGATAATTACCCTGAAAAGTATCGTACTTAGCGTGCGTCAACCACCAACGTTTGGGACAGGATCTCCATTCATTCAGTAAAGAATAGCTCCAATATTTTGGTGGCTCAGGACCTATCATTGGTTGGCTTAGAATATAAAATGAATCCATTTTATCTTTCAATCTTTCCTTTTACTACTTTATATGCTCCTGGAAGGTTTCTAGATAAAAAGAATTCATTCAACAGTATCAACTGAATGTCCTCGTATTCATCGAGAAGGTGCAAAGGGTGTTCGAAATTCATAGAATTTTTATCTATTAAAGAGTTAAAAGCACCTATTGCATACTTATTACTTTCAGTTTCAATATACAATGGTACTAGAACATCGTGATGCACAACCCCGCTGCAGCATCTATAACCATCAAGAATTAATAGATGTTGGAGAGGCAGTAGTAACTCGCTCTGCTTTATAAGATCATCTGATGTAGGAATAGTATCATCTAAAACATACCTTAAGAGATCAAGTGCTAAATGTCTATCAAGGTTTTCGTGCCAATACTGATTTTGATAATATCTTAAACAATTAGTGCAAGACCGGTCACAAACACAATCCCCGAGAATATCCATAACAATGTTAATAATGCCTTCTAATTCATTACCAGCTTGCTGAGAATATCCTGCACCACCCGACAGAGTGTCATATAGGTAAATATCAGCCGTTATTTCATCCTCAGATCCCGGAACTAAACGGAAACCAGCACTAAACTCGGTAACATCCACATCCATTTTCCTGCTCGCTGCTAGCACTAAAGCTTCAGATAGCGTTCGTAGAGCATCATTAATAGCTGCATTAGGAATAGACGATTGCATATCTAAGTTCAAAGGAGATGATAGTGTTATGCGTATCAATAGCAAATCTGATAGAAAATTGTATCCAAGCAAAACCCGCCTAAATTCGCCGTCACAATCTGATCTATTAAGACCAGGCTTCCACTCAACTAGATATGGACGCTTATGCCTGTGTTCTGTTGGTTTATCTAACCCTGAAAATCCACATTTTTCACAAACATAAAATCCTCCGTCATTGTTACTTCTTCCTTTGTTAACCATGTAGAGTCTCTTATCTAGTGCATATGTATACTTAATTCTCGACCCTATAAAGGTCATTTCAGGTAAATCTTCTTCACCAGCTGGAACGGGGAATTGTGCTGAAGTGGCATAGGTTAGTTCTTGTTCTCGGTCTGCTTCGTCAATAGCTTTACCTTCTTCAGGTGTGAAGATTTCCGGAACGATCATTTCTGCAGTTGATAGTGAACCCTTACAGATAGGACATATTGAACCCGTCAAAGGCGATTGTGGGTCCTGAACGTAGGAGCACTCTGTGCAAAACACATATCTTTGAACATTATCAAAAAGCGGTTTAGCGCGATCTGGTTCTGAGACTGGAACTGCTGAAGAAATAACCCCCCGAGACCTGTATGTTTTCTTGTTAATAACTATCAATCTGTCCGGCGCATATTCTGTCAGGGCTTTATTAAGCGATTGCTGGGGTCTTTCAAGGGCAACGATCTTATATCTACCTGCCTTGTATACCCCATGTTCTACCAAGAAACTGCATAAATCTGTTGGAAAAGCATAGGAAGGCAATAGATTATTGTCGAAGAGGAACCCCAATAATTCTCCTCCATCATCAAGCTCTTCGGATTCTCCGCTTTCTCCTTCCGAAAAAATATCATCACTTAATTCTGTAAGACGACTAATTAAACCTAAGGCAGTATCCTTTATCCATGTAACCGAATCTTCTATAGTCTTAGGAAGCCAAGTACAAATAGCCTCGTTCAAATCCCCATCATTATTTATAACTTTATTATTTAACCATGTTTCGAAAGCCATAAGCGTTACTTCGCTATCTTCCGGTCCATAAAAAAAGTCATATGTTTTCCCTAATGACTTTTGTAGTATCGATTTATTTTTTTTATCAATGCCAAAAGCTTTCCTATTAACGGCATCCTGAAAGAAGGTTTGCAATAAGAATGCATTAACATGCCTTTTAATAATCTTTTCATTATCTATTTTAATTACTGGCATCCTTGGAGCTCCAGCAACTATTTCTTGTGGATTATTAAAATAGTAGCTATCATGAGGGCCACCTTGAGCATATGTGACCACGGTTGATACTGCAGACCCTCTTCGTCCTGCTCTTCCTGCTCTCTGTTGGTAGTTCTCTCTCTGGGGCGGAACGTTTCTTAAACCTACCGCGACCAATGATCCAATATCTACACCAACCTCCATAGTTGTAGTGCAACTTAGCACATCTATAGGTCCTTCGTCTTTCCCAATAACAACATCTTGAAAACGCAATTCATATTTTTCTGTTGTTGCAAATATATTGCCTGAATCACGTAGGGATAATTGTGCAGTATGTTCTTCCGTAGTAATGTAATCAAGTCTCCCCCCACCCCTTAAGCACTTCACTACCGGGTCTCTCCAGAAACCTTTAATAGATCTAATATATTCACTATCTAATGGAGACAGCTTAAATATTGAACTGGCTCCACAATTGATACAGTACCCATTTAAAGATACTGGCGCTATATTTGTGCATACCTGGCATTGATACCAATGTGAATCCACGTCGATATTCAGGGCTAATTTGTTTTTATCCAGAAAGAAAAAGCCATTATCTTCCTGACACAATTGTGTCTTTAGCACATTTAGTATGGAGTCAGTTATAGTATTGTTCCAACGAAATTTCCTCTCCATTACTGTTAGGATTTCAGTGTTTAAACCCGCCCTATTTCCCCAATTAGGCCGATAGAAGCCAGACGCCTTATTCCGTATAGAAGCCGATATATCTTTATCGAATGCATAACTTTGAAGTAATCTCTCAATAAACAAAACACCAATTTCGTAGGATAATTCCTCTTTAATCCCTGGTATTATATCGCACAGCCTTTTATGAAGCTTATCTATATTGGCCGGGACAACAAAACCAATTGTAGTTGCCTGAATTGAAAAGTGTGAACTGCAAAGCTGCCTTAATAAAGCTTCATAATAACGACTCGGTGGATTTACATCCCAGTTATCATCAAGGGCTTCTTCGAGGTCTGAATCATATTGTTCTCTAAAATAATGAATGTCATCAAGTAGTTTATCCTTATCATCACCATCAAAAAGATGCAGATTAAAATATGAAGCAACGGAAATGAATGCGATATATAACTCTTTGGTCAATTTAGGTTTTTTATTTCGAATTTTTTCAATGCTTTTTGCCGCTAATGCTATAGCTCGTCTAAATGAATCATGCTCTACTTCTCTAGGGATATCCCTAGCTAATCTTGCAGCCTTTTGCCGACCATCTGAAAACAGCAGCACCTTCCTTCCCCCATTGGGAAAATCGATATCTTCTTTATGTTTTGGAGGTTGCAACATTAACTGAGCTTTTACAAGATTCGCGAAAGGGGCTTCACCTTTTGTTGAAAGGTCCATTATTTTAGATCTTTCGCCCCGAAATATTTTAAGACATACCGGACATTTTGAAAATGTTATTAAATCTCGTTCTCTTTTTGTTTCTTTAGCAGCGGGAAGTATCTTATTGGATCGAAAACATTCTAAAAAGTTTTCTGAGTCCTTTGGATCTTCGTTTAGTATTTTTCCTGTTAAAACGTCTAGCCATATCTTTGACACTTCTGCTCCAACAAAAGGATGATAATTCCGTTCCACCAATAAATGAATTTCACAAAGCGGCAATTTTGCTTCCGGTTCTTCAGGATTTAAATTAATATCAGGTTGGCTTAACAGAAAATCGCCATCATTTCCGCGAATATAACCTCGGATGAATGAAGCTCCACAATCACGGTGAGTTAGCAACTCATATACCCTGGCCTTGACTGAACAATTACAATGATTAACAGGCGTAGTATAGAGTCTGCCTAATAAATATTCTTCCCGGATTTCTTTATCTGAACGCTCATTACATCTTCTATTTGTACATGCATAGATGGCTGGCAATCCCCGAAAGAATAAATGCAATCTTGTTGGCAGGAGCATACGACCATCAGTTTTTCTTTGGGCCATAGTGCATATTGCGACCAGGGATTCAGTAGCCCTGATTCTGTTATCGTTAGTTGCTGTCGGAAACAATGCAGTTGCCAATTCGTCAAGCTGCATAGCACGACCACCAACCAGCCTAATTAATTCCTCAGCTGCAGAATAACCAGTTAAGTTCGAGAATAAGTATTGTCTTAATTCCGATGGATCATCGTGGAATTCAGGCCAGCCGATTTTACTGGCCAGAGCATTTATCGCAGATACAGCTTTTTCGGGGAATACTTCGTACTGTTGGAAAAGGCTCAAATCAAAAGTAGCAAAAGCAACTGCTTGATCATCCTTTCCAGGTTTAGCACCATTTCTTTCTTCAGTCTCTCCTTTAATAAATGAAAACCCTGGAGCTTTAACTGTAATACCAGTTAAATCCTGAGCAAACGATATAATTTCTTCCTCGGCTTCTTTCCCATCGCCTAAACTTGCACTAGTAAGGATACATCTCATACGATCACGAGGTATCCCCAATCTAGCCTGGAAACGCCGTATTAACAATGCAACTTCAGCGCCTGCAGCCCCTCTGTACATATGTGCCTCATCAAGAACTAGAATAAGTGAATTTTCAGCATCACTTTGCAACCATTTTGCTGTTTCTACAAATATGTCATTCTCAATTGGTCGCATTAACATGTATTCTAACATCGAATAGTTGGTCACTAAGATATCCGGGCATCTTTCCTGCATCTCATGACGAGTTAGAAGTTCGGTATCTCCTGGCTGGGTTATTAGGCGCTCATTCCAATGATGTTCAATATATGGTTTGCCATTCTTATTAACACTCTGTTTTTCCTTATCCGCGCCATAAAATCCAACTAAATCTTTGCAGGGCCATTTTCCTTTATCTTTTAATTGAATAACCATTGGATCATTATCAATATACTTTAAATAAAAGTCTTCAAACATAGGTCTAATTTGATCAGAATCTTTACTTGCGGACCTAATTCCCGGATAAGGTGTACGCCCCGTATAACTTCCAAACGTGACCTTTCTACCGCGGTTCTCGCTTAATATCTCGGCAACCCGGTTATCTCCAAATATCCTTCTTATTCTACTGACTTGATCATTTACTAAAGCATTCATGGGATAAAGAAGCAGGGCTCTGCATCCAGGCATTTTTGCAGATACTGGTCTTTCAATTCCTTCGAGAATGATTGACCCTAATATGGGCAATAGAAACGTTTCAGTCTTACCAGAACCAGTACCCGTTGCAACAATAATATCTTGTTTTTTAGAAAGAAATGCTTCTAGAGCTTTGGATTGATGAGAATATAATGATGAATATATTCCAACACTTGGTTCAAGGCGGGATAAATATTCATAAGCTTTTTTAAGATTTTCTGGAATATCTAAATCCGTATAACGCTTACCAACTTTATATACTGGAGTTGATTCAATATATGGGCGCTGGCTAATGCAGCCTGGAGTATCCAGCAAGGCCCGTCTCTCATTAATCAAGCTAATATCTTTAATATGATATAATGCCTCTAAATAAGCCCTGAGAGTTTCATGCATCTCATTTGTAACCGAAAACACACCATAATCACTGGCATTCATTATTGATCCTCCTTACCGACAATCCAAGAGATATTAATCTATCTTCAACAAGTCCTGTCCATTCCGGATTTATTTTGTACATAATCGGATATCTACCTGACTCTGGAGAACAATCAATCCCTAGAGATGATAATAATCTCCGTTCTTCCGGTGGCAACCAATTCTTCAACGTTATTATATTATCTGACCAAGTCACCTCTACAGTATTTTCATGAATTATATCAAGCCCATACATAAGACGGCGAATAACGCTGTTAGGAACCCTAGCCTCCATCACAAGCGCCTTTTCAGAGAACTTTCCAAGCCAAAATGTACGCGGCCTGTTTTTAGATCGACATAAGATTAATTCTTTAGGATTTGCAATAGTTGAACTTTTAAAGTTTAAATACTCTACCCATCGATAATGTTGTAATCTGCTCTTTTCCCATGGACAATATAATTCAAAATTTTCATAACTAGATGCAGATTGTTGTAAATGCTGAGCCGCTGATATCATAATTTGCTTGGACCATCTTTTTAGGTCGGGTGGAATAAAACCTATCCAATCATTGAAATCTTGCCACAAAATTGGATTGTTTGTATTGGCATTGATCAACGACAATTTGTCTGCATATCTTACGAAACCAGATACTTTGAAAATAGGGCTATATAACGTGTTTAAGTTATAGGTAGGGAGCCCTCCAACTACTAAAACATCAGCGCTTTTTGGTATATCTACAAACCTTATTGGAGTAGGTGCCCAATAGCCATTACCAAGATCAACTACATCACGTAAATCCCGCAATACCTTCATAATGCGTTTAATATCTACTTCTAATTCCTCTAGTGATTTATATGTGATACCATAAATCTCCATCGAGCTTAATAGTGTTTTGATCTGGCTTACTACCGTATTGACAATTCGAGTTATGTATACTGGCTTTGATTCTTCACCCGTAGTTGATAATGAATGTAGATTCTTTCTTATATAGTCTGCCAATACTAACTCAAAATGACGGGGATTTATATGCGTTTCGCACGAGGATATATGTAAAAGAAGTTCCAAGGTGCTTTCCGCTGATATCGTTGAGCAAGTAAACATGTTAATGTCCTGCCTTGTAATTCAATAACTTAATTATTCGTTGATCTGGCTCAGAGGAATCGAACTTACCCTCAGCTATAAGATCTTTATATTGCGTAAAATCGGTGCCTAATAGAATTCCCCTGGGAATAAACCAAGCAAATGCTAGTGATTGCACTAGTGTTTTACCGTCCTCATTTGATAAATGTTTCGCAGCTTTTAATAAAAATATATCTCTTAGAAAACTCGGCGTACCAGCAAGACAGCCATACTCTTCATATAAATCCTCCCAATTCTCGGGTGTTGGAAGATTAGCATTGGCCCATTCAATAAACGACTCCTTAGATACCATTCCCACATTTAATTCCTTATTGTCCCATTTATTACGCCATTCTAGGCAATCCGTATCAAATACTGGGCCACTGTCATACAAAATAGACGGGCACCCTAAGGAAACAGCTTCTGAAGACAGTGTGCAAATAATTATAGAGTTGTGCTTTTTTATACCAATTGCTTGTTGTGAAATATATTGAGATAGTCTTGCTGCGAAACCTTCAAAGGGAGAATGATTCACTCCTTCAATTATCAAAGTATGTATCCGATCACTGGCTTCAGATTCCTGTGCAAAGTTATCAAATACCTTTGTAAAACTCACTCCATCTAATAAGCCAATAGGTATGTAGCAGATAGAAGTACTGTTTCCAGAAATAGTTCCAGCGCAGATATTGGCAATCATTGATGCTAGTTGACCTTTAAAAGTTATCGTTGCTTGCGAAAAGATGGCTGCAATTAACTCTTTAGAAAATCTCTTTGCTTCAATTGATGTCATACCTATTGCTTTAAAATTATGTACAAATGCACTATTTAGTTGATTAACTGATTGAAATTTAGAAAATGCAGTGATATGGGTAGTTCTCTCAAATAGCAGTGTATTTATTGGAGATTGAGCAGTCGTAATTTCTTTACTTTCTGATTGAAATTCTTGCAACTGCATAACTCCGGATGTTACTGTGTTCAATTTATTCTCTGATTCTAAGTTATGCTTTTTTATAGCATTAATCTCAGTATGTAATTCCGATAATTTCAGGTTGCAGTCCTGTAATTGTTGATTATGCTTATTTTGGCTGCTATTTAGTGTATTATTTAATTGCTCTATCTTTGAGTTAAACAAATCTACTTTGTCTTTATATTCTTTTAATTCCCTAATAAACTTATTTTCGCGGTCTTCTTTGTCTTTAATGCTTTCTTTGAGTTTAGTACTCAATAAATCAACTTCACGAAAAGTCTCTAACATTTTGAATTCAAGTTCGGATTTGGCTTGAGAAATATGATATTCAATTTTAGAACTTTCCACAAAATAACCATAATCATAAAACTTTTTTAATAATTCCCTTGATATCATGACTTCTTCACCATATAAAGTCAGGAATTCAAAACACTCAATATCTTTTTGTGTATTTGGTGGAGCTACATTATCATCGATAAAATCCTCTTCGTTCTCGAATTGCTTAAGTAAATCATTTAGCGCCTGGTGTGAATTTATCCAAGCAAGCCATAACTCCAAGAACATTTCCCAACCAGCTTCATTCCAATGACCAATTTTTCTTATATACACTTTAAAACGTTCCCTTATTTCGGCATCTGTACCTTTTCTGAACCCATTTACAGGAGGAAGTTTTACCGCAATCTTTTTCCACTCCGAAACATTTATTTCTTTGCAAAAACCCATTATATCATCGATGGGGCGTTTTACAATAATTTCTCGTTTTGCGGGTGGATATGATTTAGGTTTCATTTGCCCATCTCCTTAGTTTGATTAGTATCTTGAGATGCTATGTCTTCGACAACCTGCTTAATATACGGTATTAAAAGTGTAGGCACTAATGGCCTTTGAAATAAGAACTCTATCAAACTGCCATCATTCTGAACATAGTTTTTTTCAACACCTTTTAATCTTGATAACCCTTTGATATTTCGCATTGGATATAATCCATTGCCTAAATAGACCAGTTGTTTATTGATCCATTTAAGTTTGTTTCTAGTAGAATCTTTCAAAACGATACCACACTCGGGTTTACTGTTATTTCTAATTTCGATCTTTCCATAGTTACCGAAATCAATTACAAAATCTTCTTTCCCCAATAGGCTTAGAACTTGCTGCTTCAAGGTTTCAGCATCCACTTGAGATACCTTTTGATGATCTTCTTCGCCTATTGAATAAATTGAACCATTCGCGCCCTTAGGAAGTAGGATTTTTTCCAAAGATGAATCATTATGAAGAACTTTATTAAATTGCGAGACAATTAAAGGCGAAAACAGCGCAGATAGTGATGTTGTGCCGATAGTTTTATCATTGAAGATAAACTCGACCCCTGGAATACGGTAGGTATTGAAAGGCTTTTCAGTATGATAAATCTTCAAGCTAACATCAGAATCTTCATCCACTATTAAATGAGTTCGCCCCAGCGGCAATGGATTAAGAGCAAGAATAATCGGCATTTCTCCGCTTAAGGTTACCTTTTTTGAATATAGAGTTTCCGTGAAAATCTCTAATTGATGACTTTCCTCAGACCCTGTATCCCTGTCAATAGAAAAGAAGAGAAGTTTGGTATTTGAGAATAGATAAGACCCATCGCCTAACTCCTGATCAGGAATCGGGAAAACAGGCTTAATTTTGATAGGCGTATGCCTTACTTGAAGCTTAAACTTATTAAAGATCCATTCTTGAACTTCTTGATTATCATACTTTGGTAAAGATATCTTTTTACAGAACCATTGATAATTAACCTTAAGTTGTTCCTGCGGAAGAATGTCGTTTGGCAGCCATCCTGCCATTCCCAGATCTAAATGCCAAACAACATAATATGTATTCCCCCATATAAGTTGTTGCCCTGTATGAAGTTTTATGCCGCGATCATCCGTACAATTGAAAAAGTTGTAATTACTCTTGTTCAGTCCATCAATAGGTGAACATATCATATGTTTAAATGGTTCAATAACATCATCACTTGTTTGTAGAAAGTACTGTTCTCTTGTTTTTACTGCTATCCGTTCGCCTCCAACCTTTATCCTCGGGATAAAAACCTTCATATAACCGTTCATGCCAAAGGGAATATATATTTCTCCCGTTTCCAAAGGATAATCATAGACAAGTATTTCCGGAAACCACTCAGAACCTACTGCATGAATATACAGTTTAGGTATTGGGTAGATCGCTGATCTACTATAATGATTACTACTATAAATCCCGTTTCCAGGATGATAGTTTTCACAGGCCTCCGGAGCTATACCACTGTTGTGTGCAAAGTATGGTTTTACTACCCTTCCTTTTCTAAGAGTGCAGTCCGCTCCACACACAGGGCAAACATATCTGTTAGCAACTCGGATAGCACTGTTAGCGTGTATTGTTTGTTGGGATATTTTATCAATGGCCCAATCCAAAATAGACACCTTCTTAACCGTTTTAGGCACAAAGAATGATGACTCGCAAATGTTTGACTCTATCTTACAAGATATAAGTAAAACACCATTATTTTAGTGTTTAATCACTACTTCGTAAGTAGATCGCATATTTCCTCCTGTGCTATTTCGACATGATTCGTTCATTATTATGAAATATGGCCAGTAGTTTTGCTTATTATCAAATACTTCAGAGACACTTATCTGTCTCAAAATGAATGTATTAAATACCATTATCCCGATTATATCGGAGCTATTGTTACATATATTTCCAGAATGATGTAGTAGAATAATACTAGGTTTTCATTGAATGGTTAAATAACTCGTTAGGTCTATAAGAAAACCAAACAGAAAAAGGGGGATTCGTATGAATAGATTGCACGGACTGACCAAATCATTTATAAATCAAACGGCAAACGTTGATTCAAAAATGATAGTACTAGATATTCTGGAATGGTTAAGAGAAAATGATTTCGAGCGCCAAGCTAATTCCTTTGAAAGCAGCGTAAAGCTTATTTTTGAGGACTTTGAGTTAAGCATGAAATCGGAATTAGAACAGATGTACAGTATGCTCAGGGAGAAAAAATATGATCCGGTTCTAAGCTTTATTGAAGAAAAAAAATCATATGTTCTCTATGAAATAGATAGGAGTAATAAAAAAAGTGCAGCTTTGGACGATGAGGTAGAAACCAGATATGATCGCGGAAGATATGATGGTCTTATATATACACTAAGTCTCTTAGAAACAATGAAACAATATGTCAGAGGAATGTAAAGTATCAGACGTTTAACGAGGCCGTCCTAAAAGGGCGGCCTCGTTCTATATTCAATAGACCAGAACTCGTTTTATTAACTCCAGCTTTAGAACGGCAGGCAAATTGCCAACCTTTTCCTGGGTTATGGTGGCTTTGACTAAGTTTACTATCTCTTCCTCGGATAAATTTTTTAAATTATCCGGTTCGACACCTTTGATAATTTCAGCAGCAAGGTTAATAAGGTTGTCAATCGTCACGGGCTTTCGCGTAATGAATTCCTCAAAGCCAAACTCTTTTAAAAATTTATTGAGCCGCTCTTCGGAAAACCCCGCATCCGTTTTCTCTTGCCCCACAATATAAAAGGGATCGACACCGAAAACTTGCGCTAGAGTTACTGTCATGCGAGCGGATATGTTGCCCTTATTTCTTACCGGAGAAAACGATCGTGTATCCTGATAGCCCCCCATTGCGACAGCCTTTTTTTTCTTTTCATTGTTGGCCTGGGCCCACAATTTGGACACCACTTCTCTGGTACGGTTTGGATCCTCCGATACATCATTAGAATTCAACCTTACGATTTGTTCTGTTTTAAGCACTAGAAAACACTCCCTTTCTATTTACACTATTACTATACGCTACATGTTCAATTAATGCAATTAAATTCTCGACCAATAGAGTTTATATGACTATTAATAGTTTTTAGACAATATGGGATACCAATAAAAAGACGCCCTTAGGGGCGTCTAAACCTATACCTATAAGAGTTCTAATGGACTATTATCCATTTATCATTTCTATCAATCTTGCCTCATCAATAATGTTAATTCCGATTTCCTTAGCTTTTGTCAATTTGTTTCCCGCTACTTCGCCCGCAATTAAGTAATTAAGCTTCTTACTAATGCCAGTAATCTTTCCGCCATTCAGCTCAATAAGATTCTCTGCTTCTTTTCTTCCCATTGTTGGAAGTGTTCCCGTGATGCAAAATGTCAGGCCTTCCAATTTTGTAGTCGCACCCTCTGCTACCTTGACAACCATGTTAACACCTGCATCCTTAAGCTTATTAATCACTCGAATATTATCATTGTCCCGAAAGAAGTCGACAATTGCTTTAGCCGTAATTCCTCCAACATCTTGAATTGAAGTTAATTCTTCTTCAGTTGCTTGGGCAAGTTCCATGATGCTTTTGTAATTATTCATAAGCTCTTTTGCAGAAGCTTTGCCAACATTCGGTATGCCTAGACCAGTGAGTAGCTTTATAGGATCATTTTGTTTGGATTCTTCAATCGCCTTTAGAATTTTATCTGTATTCTTATCCTTACCCATTATTCCTTTGTCTACAAGATCATTGCGGAAATCCTTTAATGTATAAATATCGGAATAATCATGAATATAGCCACTTTCAACTAAGGCCTTAACGTATTTCTCTCCAAAGCTTTTAATGTCCATTGCATCTCGGCTTGTGAAATAACTTACCGTTCTGATTACTTGTTGCGGGCAAAAAGGATTAACACACTTGATATCGGCAGAACCATCTTCTCTAACTACCACATGCCCGCAATCTGGACAAGTATTTGGGATCTGATAAATTTGGCCCTTATGCTTTACGACTTCCTTGATTTTCGGAATGATCTCCCCACTTTTATAGACTATTACAGTATCTCCAATGCCCACACCAAGTTGATTAATCACTTCCTGGTTATGTAATGTGGCTCTTGATACATTGGTCCCACATAGACGAATTGGCTTATCTGAGTCTGGGGCCGTAAATATAGCCGTGGGAGATATTCTCCCTGTTCTACCGACATTAAGTTCAATGTCTTTAATGACTGCTTCTTTTTCTTCAGGGGGATATTTATAAGCAATCTGTCCAGGAGATTTATTGCTTCCAGCAGTAAAATCCTCTCTATAATCTACCTGCTCAATCTTAATTACAGCCCCGTCAATATCGTATCCTAGGTCACCCCTGGATTCACCGATATTATTTATTTCATCCAGTATCTCATCATCAGTAGTACATAATTTATGTGGAACCACAGGTAAGCTGATTGAAGATAACTGGTCAAGAGCAACTGTGTGATTTGTCATAAGTTCTCTGGGGCCATCCTGTACACCGAAAACAAATAGCTTTAAGCCGCGCTCTCTAGTTATTCCTGGATCCAACTGTCGAAGTGTCCCAGCGGCACAATTGCGGGGATTAGCAAAAGGCTTCTTTCCCAAGTTTTCCTGTTTTTCATTAACCTTATTAAAATCGTCATGGGCCATATATACTTCACTTCGAACCTCTAAGTATTCGTAAGGAACACTAATTTTCTTTCTAACACCATAAACCTCATAACTGTTAAGGGTGACATCTTCCCCAACGAACCCATTTCCTCGAGTTTCAGCCAATTGAAGATCTCCATTCTTGTATCTAAGGCTCATCGAAAGGCCATCGATTTTGTGTTCTACACAAAACTTGACGTCTGGGTACATAGCCCTGACATCATGGACCCATTCTAAAACTTCTTCTTTGGAGAAAACATCCTGTATAGATAGCATGGGTACGTTGTGAATGACCTCAACTCCGGCTTCTCTTTTAGTCTTACCGCCGACTTTTTGGGAAGGAGAGTCCTCTTCAATTAACTCTGGATGTTCTTTCTCTATGGCTCTAAATTCACGCATAAGCAGGTCATATTCGTAATCAGGGATTTCCGAGGTGTCTTGATTGTAGTATTTGTCATTGTGGTACTCAATGATATCTTTCAATTCAAAATATCTTGATTTGTAGTCCTCTTTAAACAAATGAAATCTATCCATTAAATGCACCTCACAGCTGCATAATTATTAAGATCGTTTTCTTTAAATACACAGTATGTATAATTAGTCACTCGTATATACGAAAATACATAAAATACATGAAATAAATAACTGCATATAACAATCGCCCAGCGCGGACTCTTGGCGGTATAACCCAATTCCTCCCGATCCGCCAGTCCGTTGAGTTTTATAACCACTCCGTCGATTTCATAGGGCAGAGTGTGCCTTTTTTCCTGGTATTCCCGGCAGTAGGCGTCAACCTCATCAATACCGGCGCAATACCGCGCCTCCGGGTTGACCGGAAAACCACAGTCAGCCAGAAAAGCCAGCATCTCCTGCTGGTTAGCAATGACCCGTCCCTCGATATAGGTAATATCATATATAAAAGCCGACAAGGCACGACTGGCACTGACGGAGGAATCCAACTGGCGCAGCGAACCGGCCGCCGCATTACGCGGATTGGCAAACAGCTTCTCGCCTTTCTCCTCTTTTTCTCCATTGATACGCAGGAACTCGTTCTTGGGCAGATATATCTCGCCCCGCACCTCCAGGCGCGGTAAGTTCTGGGCCAGGCGCAGGGGAATACTCTTGACTGTTTTGATATTGGCAGTCACATCCTCCCCCACACTGCCGTCACCCCGGGTGGCTGCCGTTTGCAGCACCCCGTCCTGATAGACCAGCGCGATGGAAACCCCGTCGATCTTGAGCTCGGCAACATATTCCGGACGAAGCACCGCCGCCCCGACCCGCCGGTTAAATTCTTGCAAATCTCCGGCGGAAAAGGCGTTATCCAGGCTCAGCAGAGGGCGGCGATGCACTACCCTTTGAAAGCGCTCCGCCACCTGCCCCCCCACTCGCTGGGTGGGAGAATCCGGGGTTATCAATGCGGGATGCTCCTTTTCCAGGGCAATCAACTCCCGGGTCAGGGCATCATACTCGGCATCACTGATCAACGGCTCATCCAGCACATAATACTGGTATTCATGCTTGCGAATCTCCTCCCGCAAGCTATTTAACCTGGTCTCTACACTATCCATAGGAAACCTCCGCTATAAGAAATCGCTGTGGCAAAAAAATGTTCCCCTACCCTATTTTCTCCATTGGGGCCAGGTCTAAACGCAGCATGCGGGTGCCGGCGTGGGCGAAATCGATAACCGCAATATTGCCATCCTCCAATAGTTCGATAACCACTCCCACCCCGAATTTGCGGTGGCGCACCCGGTCTCCTATCGTGGGAGGGGCATCCAGCGCAGCTTCCTGCTGGGGGGTCGCCAGCACTTCTGCCGGGATTTCCGCCAGGAAACGGGAAGGAGGATTGTCCCTTTCATAGCCATTGAGAAACCTGGTCACAGCATTGGTCAGATACAGCCTTTCCATGGCCCGGGTGATGCCGACATAGCAGAGCCGGCGCTCCTCTTCCAACTGATCGACGGTTTCACAGCGATAGGAGGGAAAAACCCCCTCTTCCATGCCGGTCATAAATACCACGGGGAATTCCAGGCCCTTGGCCCCATGATAGGTCATCATGGTGACCGCAGAGCTGTAGTCGGCCTCGTCGCTTTCCTGCACCAGCGCAACCTGCGCCAGGAATTCGCCCAGCCCGCTGCCGCCCGTCTTCTCAAACTCGGCGGCCAGTGATTTAAGCTCCTCCAGGTTCTCAATACGGGCCTCCGCTCCCATGGGGTCGCTGGTTATCAAATCATCCGCGTATCGGCTGGCCTGCAGCAATTCATCCAGGATTTCGGTCACCGGCATATCCGCCTCGACCAGGGAAGTGATATAAAGCATCATCCCGAAGAATTCCTCCAGGGCCGCCGCAGTCTTCTTATTTACCCCGCCAATATCCGCCGGCTGAGCCAGGACGTCCATCAGGACCAGGCCTTCGTCCCGCGCTCGTTCCTCAATACGTTCCAGGGTCTTATCCCCTACCCCGCGGCGAGGTACATTAATTATTCGCTTGAAGCTCAGATAATCATTGTGGTTAACCGCCAGCCGCAGGTAAGCCAGGATGTCTTTTACCTCCTTGCGCTCGAAGAAACGCCGCGCGCCGACGATACGATAAGGTATAGTCTTCTCCAGCAAGGCTTCCTCCAGCACCCGCGATTGGGTATGAGTGCGATAGAAGATAGCGCAGTCGCTGAATTTCGCTCCTCTTTCGCCGACCAGTTCCGCAATGGTATTGGCAATATAGCGAGCTTCCTGATAACCGTTTATCGCACAAAAGTGAACAATCCTGGCGCCGTCACCGCGGTTGGTAAACAGATTCTTTTCCTGACGCTCCTTATTGTTTCTGATAACCGCATTGGCGGCGGTCAGTATATGCTGGCTGGAGCGATAATTAGACTCCAGCTTAATTACCTGCGCATCGGGATAATCCTTGAGAAAACGGTTGATATTATGGGGCTCGGCTCCCCGCCAGCTATAGATGGACTGGTCCGGGTCGCCCACCGCAAAGATGTTGCGCTGGGCCGATGCCAGCAACCGCGCCCACATGTACTGGGCGTAATTGGTATCCTGGTATTCATCAATCAATATATAGCGGAACCAACTCTGGTATTTCTCCAGGATATCCGGATAATCCCGAAACATCTTGATACATAAAACAATAAGGTCTTCAAAATCCAGGGCGTTGGATTCCTTCAGGCGCGCGTTATACAGGCGAAATATCCTCTGGCGTTTTTCCTTTAATGATTGCGGACTGGCCAGATTGTAAAAATACTCTTCCGATTCCTTCAGGCTGTTCTTGGCCTGCTTGAAAATATAAAGCATCTCCTCCGGCCGGGTCTGATAGTCTCCGTCTTCTTTCAGCAGGGCCTTGACCAGAACCTTGGCATCCGCATCGTCAACAATGGTAAAATCTTTTTTATACCCCAGCCGGTCGATATCCATGCGCAAAATGCGATAACAAGCGGCATGAAAGGTCTGAATCCATTGGCCGTTATAGCCGGCCACCAGGCTGCCGACCCGCTCTCGCATCTCCCCGGCCGCCTTGTTGGTAAAGGTAATCGCCAGGATCTGATGGGCTGGCACCCCGTTGTTAACCAGGTTGGCGATCCGGCTGGTGAGTACCCGGGTCTTGCCGCTGCCGGCCCCGGCCAGAACTAGGCAAGGCCCCTCGCCATGCAGCACCGCCTCCCGCTGCTGTTCATTTAAACCTTCGAGTATTCGCATAAAAATACCTTTCCATTAAAAAAATTAACCACTGATGACACTGATTTGAAACGGATGGACACAGATTAAATTCCGCTAGTTATTTTTAAAAGGGTTCATCCCATAAACAGTATAGCGAACAAATGTTGTTATAAAAATATCCTACCACGAAATTAATCGAGGTAGGATTTTATTAATTCAGATCGCTGTGTGAACGATATTTTACGACATTCGGATCTATTTCATATCTGAGTTACTTCATTTCCAATTCACCTATTATTTTATTGCCATTGCCTTTTTATAAACATAAACACTCTAATTATATACCCAGAATAAACCTGTGTTAATCCGTTTCAAATCCGTGTTCATCCGTGGTTAATTCGTCCCCCTACAGCAGCTCGATAAACTTCTCTACGAGTAAGGGATCGAATTGAGTGCCGGCGGCGCGGTTCAACTCGGCAATCGCCTCCTTATCGCTCATGAGAGAACGATAGGGCCGAGGACTGGTCATAGCGTCGTAGGCATCGGCAATCGATAGCATACGGCATTCCAAGGGAATATCGTCGCCCATCAGCCCCATAGGATAGCCATTACCATTCCACCATTCGTGATGCTTCAATACCCAGTCGGCTATCAAAACCAGTTCCGGGGCCGAAAAAGCGATGCGGTTACCTATCTCACAATGCCGGCGCATCTGCTGCATTTCTTCATATTCGAGCGGTCCGTTTTTAAAGAGAATGGCGTCGTCCACCCCTACCTTACCTATGTCATGAAAACGCGCCAATAGCTTGAGTTCATGCTGAGTCCTTTCCGGAAGCTCCATGGCGTTGGCAAACTTCATTACTAATGCTTCCATCCGTTCGCCATGCCCTTCCGTCATAAAATCCTTGGTCTCCAACGCCTTGATCAGGGTTTGAATGATTGAGCCCCGCGTATTGAGCTTGCTACGCAGCTTGTCATGGTACATGTTATTGTCGGCCTCTTCAAAAATGCTGCTCATACTGGAGTTCTGGCTCAGCTTTATGGCATAACCCAGGGAAATGGATAAATGCATTTCCGGATATTTTTCATTATAAGCCCTGATCTTTTCCCTTATGCGCTGGATGGCATTCTCCAGCTCGGCTCGGCTGCTATGGGGAAGCAGGATGGCAAACTCATCGCCGCCTACCCGGGCTACTACGTCGCCCTTGCGGAAGCAGTCGGCCAATAAGTTGGCCGCTCCCTTCAGCAGCTTATCTCCGCGTTCATGGCCCAGGGTGTCGTTGACGATCTTCAATCCGTCCACATCAGCCATGATGAGTCCAACCCTATCGTATTCCTCACTGTCCATCACCTTCATCTGTTCCTGGAAATAAAGGCGGTTATGTAAGCCGGTTAATGCATCATGTACGCTAAGGTATCTCAATCTTTCTTCAGCCTGCTTGCGGGCGGTTACATCGCGGCCTACCGACTGGTAATCAAGCAGACCGCCATGATCGTTAAATATGGCGTGGTGGGTCCAGGACAACCAGCGCTCCTGCCCGCCCGGCAGGTGCAGCTTGGCCTCGCAGTTGCTTACCGGATTCAAACGGTTGAGATCTCTGATCTGCTGATAAATCATCTCCCGGTCCTCGGCCGCGAATATCTCAATGAAGTCCCCATTAAGGATATCCTCCCGGCTTCTATCAAAATATCGGCAATAGGTTTCATTAACAAAGGTGATGCTGCCGTCTGACAGGTAGCGGCAGATCAGTTCGGTTTGATCTTCAACAACCGCGCGGTAGCGTGCTTCACTTAGCTGCAAGGCTTCGTCGGCCCGCTTGCGGTCCGTGATATCCTGTATCGAGGCCACGCTATGATTGGTGCCTGGAATCATGGCAATAGTCAGTACCACATCATGCAAATTACCTGCTCGGGAAATCAACCTGAATTCGTAACTGCGGGGAACGCTGCCGGCAAACTGCCGCCGCATAGTATGATATCTTATCATTCGCTCCAGATCTTCCTGAGCCACCACCTGGTCCCACTTAATCTTGCCTTCAATATCTTCCTTGGTGTAACCGAGAAGTCGCTCGGCCTCGCCATTCATCAAGGAGATGGTCATATCGTCATCGATTATAATCATGGCCGTTCCCGTGGTCTCGAAAATAGTTCTATAGAGATTTTCCGACCTGGCCAAGGCCTCCTGAGCGGCCTTACGCTCACTGATATCATGGATTATGCCGCGAAAACCGACTATGATATGGTCTTGCATGATAGGCAGTACGGTGGTTTCGACAAACAGCCGGGAGCCATCCCGGCGTTTTACCTGCCAGTCCAGCTCCTTTACCGGCTGCCCGGTATTATATACCCTATGAAAGGCCTGGAACAGCTTCGCTGAATTCTCTTCGTCCATTAAATCCTGGTAACTGCGGCCATAGAGCGCCTCGGGCTCATAACCCAAAACCTTTGCCAAATGCGGATTAAAAAGCTGCAAACGACCGGTATGGTCAACCTCAAAATAACCGTCCTCAATACTTTCCAGAATCCCCCGGTATTTCTCTTCACTCTGCTGCAGCGCCCATTGATCCTTGCGGCTTTCTGTAGTGTCACGCAGGGACTCGATAGCTCCCAGCAATACTCCCCGGTGATCATAGAGCGGAGAACTTCGGCCATTCAAAAACTGCACCTTTTCGCCCATATTGGGCATGGCATTCTCTTGCTCCAATACCCGGTCATCGTGTTGTAAGATAATGATTTCCTCACTATCAATATCCCGGTTTTCCAGAGCCAAGTCGATTAGCATCGCCTGCCGGGTTCCATAGAATACCCTGGAGTATTCGCGATTTCCCTTGCCGATAATCTCTCTAATCTTTACACCGGTTAATTCCTCGACGGCCCGGTTCCACATGGTTACCACCCCATTGGCGTCAACCACAAAGGTGGGATCGGGCAGGCAATTGAAGATAGCTTCCATTTGCTGATGGGCACTGGCCAGGGCCAGCTTGTTGGCTTCAGCCTCGTCCAACTGCTGAATCAGTTCCTCCTCAGCCGCCTTGAGTTGCTGGTTGGCGGCGGCAAGCTCCTCCTGCATCATCTGCATAAGGATGTTGTTCTGTTTTAATGCCCCTTCCGCCCGGTAACGTTCAGTCTCGTCCTGGGCCAAAACCACTTCCCCCAGCACCATTCCATCATCAATGATGGGCGAGGCGTTAAGGCGCAAAATCCTTTCCGCGCCGTCCTTTCTGGTTACCTTCACCAGATAGCTGTCTTTGGCCGGATTCTTAAGCCGTCGTAAAGTAGTTTCACGAAAAAGGTCCCGGTAGCGTTCGGGAATGAATTCCCAACCGTAGTGCCCCACCATCTCTTCCGGGAGATAACCCAGAGTGTCCAGAGACTTCTTATTCATATAGGTGATTTTGCCTTCGACATCATAGGTGTAAAAGACCTCGTTCAAGTTGTCCAGCAGATCATTAAGGTACCTTAACCTTTTTTCGGCAACTCCACTGTTATTCGCCTTCACATTAAATAACCCCCCAAATAATATCAGGTAAATAACATTCTCTATCTATTTCTATATATAATTATGTTGATATTACTATATATACAGTTTTTTTATCCACCACGCTTCGTCTCTGTTTTTCCATTTTTGTGTTTATAGTGCTATAATTTGTATTCGTTTTCTGCGTTTTATTATATCATATTATAGTATAATGCTACTGAACAACTTGGGATTTTAGTCCCTCTTCGGAGGCAATTATTTGTATGAAAATCGAAACCCTGGACCTGCATGGAATAGCCTTGGATGAAGCCCTGCTTAAAGCGCAGAACAATCTGCGCTGGTGTCTAGAACACGGGGTAGAGGTTCTGGATATTAATCATGGCAAGGGTTATCACAGTGATCGCAACTTTTCGGTTATAAAACAGGAAATCCGCCGCTGGCTCAAAAACGAGCTTCTGCTGGCGGAATACGGTTATACGGTAGTTTACGGCGAATCCAATCTGCCGATTGCTTTAGGTTTTGATGAAGGCCATACCTTGATTGTAAGCCGGGGGCGGGAACATGACTACCTCGGCGGTGAAAAGCAACGCACCCGCAATGAGCTGTTATTCTCCCCGGAAGGTAAAAAACAACGGCGCGCACAAAAGAAAAATCGTCGTTAGACATGTTTCACTGTTGACATATGGCAAGCATAACGCTTTATCCAAGCAGGAGGGAAGGCGGATGAAAACCGGCATTCTTGGCATTAAACCTTAACTTGTTATGCTACGGGTTTTCATAATATTCTCAACATGAGACCGCCCGACAGCGGGATAATGCGTTATGATTGCCGCCGCCAACCTTAGGAATTGAACCAGCGACCGCGGCTCCAGTTCATCAGGCGGATGGAAGCAAACAGCAACAGGGCTCCGATAATAAAGCCGCCCAGTACGTCGCTGGCGTAATGAACATTCAAATAAACGCGGCTAATGCCGATCAGTAAAATCAATAGCGCCGCCGTTAACACCAGGGTGGTTTTTCGCTTGATCCTGCCCGATGACAGCAGCAGATAGGCGGCAAAACCGTAGAAAAGCAGCGACAACATGGAATGACCGCTGGGAAAACTATAACCCGTGGCATAGGTCAGATGCTCCCCCGCCGGCCGTGGTCGGGCGATCAGCAATTTGATCTCGTCCATCAGTCCCCATCCGGTCAGCATAGTTGCCGCCAGGAAAGCGCCTTCCCTTATCCTGCCGGTATAAATCAGCGCAATCGTTGCCAGGGCCGTGAATAGAATCAATTCGATCGGCGAACCCAGGTTGGTGATAAAGGCAAAAAAATGGTCCAGGAAAGGAATGGATAAGTGGATCAGTTCTTTTTTCGCCCAGATATCCATCGCCCATGGCTGTTGAAAGCAAGTTATACCCATTGAACTAGCCAGCCTCCTGTTATTATCAAGTCAGGAAAGACACTCCTTAAGTATAACTCACTTTTCCGTCGGGTACCCTGTTAACTCTAATTCTGTGTATAAATCGGCGAGGAAAATTTCCGTTGGACAAGGCGTCGGAAAGAGTAATACTGGACGTATTGCGATTGACGACAACGCAGTCATACGGAAATTTAACCGCCGAGAATATATAGAATTAGGGTTGACTGGGTACTAGCTTAAATATTCCACAACATTATCGATGAGCCGCAAACCGTTATTGTCGCCGGCCGTCATGATCGATTCCGGGTGAAACTGCACCGCTGCCACCGGCATATCCGTATGTTCAATCGCCATTACCACTCCATCGTCAGACACGGCACTTACCATTAAGCATTCAGGAAGCGCACTGGCATATAGTGAATGGTAACGGCCCACGGTAAACTCTGCTGGCAGGCCCTGCCAGATAGGTCTCTCTCCACAGATCTTTATCCGGCTGGTTTTGCCATGCTGGGGATAGTCCAACTGCCCCAGGCTGCCGCCGAAATATTCGACCAGACCCTGCAAACCCAGGCACACCCCAAAAATAGGTATTCCACGCTCCAGGCACAGTTCGATAGTCTGCGCCAAGGCGAATTCATAGGGACGGCCGGGACCAGGCGAGAGAATCACCAAATCATAGGGTTCACCGTTGGCCAGGACCTGCCGGGCCAAGGGACCGCGCAGCACCTGCACCTGAGCGCCGGTCTGCCGGAAATAATTGGCCAGGGTATGGACAAACGAATCTTCATGATCCACCAAAAGAATCTTTTTCCCCTTGCCCCTCTTCTCCCTTGATTTTGGTGAAAGCGAAGCCGGCTGAGCGCCATCCTGCAAGGCCTTCATCATAGCCGCCGCCTTGAGATACGTCTCCTCCTCTTCGCTCTCCGGCACGGAATCATAGAGCAAGGTTGCTCCCACTCTGACCTGAGCCACCCCGTTTTTAAGACGAATCGTCCGCAAGGTCAGTCCGGTATTGAGATCACCGTTAAAACTCAAGAACCCGACGGCCCCTCCGTACCAGCCGCGCGCCGAGTCTTCGTTCTCCTCCAGCCATTTGATGGCGGCCCGCTTGGGCGCCCCGGTTACGGTTACCGCCCACATATGAGTGAGGAAAGCGTCCAGCGAGTCGAATTCGGGCCGCAGCATGCCTTCTACATGATCAACCGTATGGATTAGATGGGAATACATCTCGATCTGCCGACGCCCGATCACCTTTACCGAGCCGGGCTGACATACCCGGGATTTGTCATTGCGGTCAACGTCGGTGCACATGGTCAGCTCAGCCTCGTCTTTAAACGAATTCAGCAGCTCGCGGATGCGCACCGCATCCTCAATGGCATCCTGCCCCCGTTTGATAGTGCCGGAAATCGGGCAGGTTTCCACCCGGCGCCCCTCCACCCGCACATACATCTCCGGCGAAGCCCCGACCAAAAACTCACTGCCCAGATTGATAATAAATCCATAGGGGCTGGGATTAATTCTCTGCAATGACCGGAACACCCGGGAAGGAGCGGTGGAACATTCCTCATATATGGTCTGCGAAGGCACCACCTCGAACAAATCCCCCCGGGCAAAATAATCTAATGCGTGGCGGGCTATTCCGGCGTATCGCCCATACTGGTGTTCCGGCAAAGTCCCGGGCCCCTCCATCCGCTTCTCCGACTCCAGCCCGGCGTTTTTCAAAACGGCCCCGGTCAAGGGAAGGCGGGGGAAGCTGTAATACAAGTGATATGCCCGCTCCATGCGGTGATTAACCACTATCAGTTCATCCGGCAGATAAAGCACCAGATCGGCCTGGTCCGGCTCCCGTTCCAATTTCAGCTCCATCGGTTCAAACTGAAATACCAGATCATAGCCGAAAGCGCCATAGAGCCCAAAAAACCTGTCTACCGGCGACGCCAATAGCTCCTGGATGGCACGTATCACTGTAAAAATCGTGGGCTGCCGGCTGCGCATCTCTTCCACAAAGAAGCAATCGGACTGACGCACTCGCCCCCGAATGCTTTCCGGCTCCAAAACCAGCTCCGCCAATTCCTTGAGACCCTGCAGCCGAACATGGATCACCTGCAGTAGGGAGAGCCCCCGGTCGCTGAAGGCGTTAATGCTAAAATCGAGTCCCCGGCTGCGCAGTTCCAGGCAGGGATTGATGAAACCTATATCCCATTGGGTGTAGCGGCCGGGGTATTCATAGCTGCTGGAAAATAAGGCTCCCCGGCAGCCGTCGATATGGTCCAGGATAAGATCGCAGGCCCCAGCGACCCGAATACTCTCCACCCGGCGTTCAATGTCAATCTTGCCCTGACTGCTGTAAGTCAGCGAGCTAAACTCGGATACCTCATGGTTAAGCCTGTTCATCACCAACGCTCCTTTGTATTAGATAAACTCTTTCCCGCTCAGGCGGGCTAAGCGGCCAATGTCCTGGGCCAGGGCAGCAAAGCCATCCGGCGTCAGGGATTGGGCTCCGTCGGATAATGCTTCATCTGGACGCTGGTGAACCTCGATCATCAGGCCGTCGGCGCCGGCCGCTATGGCTGCCCGGGCAACCGGAGCCACCAGCGAACGCCGCCCGGTAGCATGACTGGGGTCCACCAGCACCGGCAAATGTGATAGCTCCTTGATTAAGGCAACCGCTCCGATATCCACGGTATTGCGGGTCATCTGTTCAAAGGTCCGGATGCCCCGCTCACACAGAATAACTTGTTCATTGCCGGCGTCCAGTATATATTCGGCAGCTAGAAGCCATTCCTCCACTGTCGAGGCCAACCCGCGCTTTAAAACCACCGGTCGCCGGCAGCGGCCGACCTCCTTCAGCAGGGTGAAGTTCTGCATGTTGCGGCTGCCCACCTGCACCATATCGCTGTAGCAGGCTACATTATCGAGATCGCGCGGGTCCAGCACCTCGGTCACTACCGGCAAGCCGGTCAGCTCGCGAGCCTCCGCCAGAATCTTCAGTCCCTCCAGCCCCAACCCGGCAAAGGAATAGGGCGATGTACGCGGCTTGAAGGCGCCTCCCCGCAGGATATGCACCCCGATGTTCTTCAGCAGCAGTGCAATCTCCAGATAAGCCTCACGCGATTCCACCGCACAGGGTCCGGCAATTATGGTGCAGCTGCCTTCGCCAATGGCCAGGTCACCCTGAGCGGTCGGCAAACTGATCACCGAGTTTTGTATTTCATCGTGCTTGGCGGCCAAGATAAAAGCCATGGTTTTAGTCCCTCCTTGCAACCGGCTCAGACCTGCCCGGCCTGTTTCAAACCGCGTATAATCTTCTCCAGCTCACCCGGCAGCAACCCCGGCCGGGAAGCATATTCCTCCATGGTGCGGGCCAGATGGCTGCCAATAACCACTCCATCCGCCGCTCCTTTGAATTGTTTCACCTGTTCCGGGCCGGATATTCCGAAACCCAAGGCCAGCGGCGCCGAGCTAAAACTTCTGACCCGCTGCAGGTAATCCTTGATCTCCTGTTCCGGCAGTTCCCTTACCCCGGTCACCCCGCGCACGGAAACGCAATAAATAAAACTGGGGTCATGAAGAGCCGCCTTCTGCAGCCGTTCATCCGTACTGCTGGGGGCTACCATGGGAATCGCTTCAATGGTCTGGCCCTGCAGCAATTCCATCTCGTCAAGGGGAACATCCGGCACGATCAAGCCCTGAATCCCTAGGGAGGCGGCTTCGCTCACGAATTTGTCAAACCCCATCTTGAAGATAGGGTTGTAGTAGCAGAAGAGCACCAGCGGCATACTGGTCACGGCCGCCGCCTTCCCGGCAAAATCCATACACTTGGCCAGGTTAAGGCCCTGCCCGGTCCCCCGGTGATGAAAGCGCTCAATTACCTCGCCGTCGGCCAGGGGATCGGTAAACGGCACGCCCAGTTCCAGAGCATCGCACCCACCTTGTTCCAGCGCGCGGATACAATCCAGGCAAAGCTTTTCTTCCGGCAAGGCCGCCATTATAAATGAGATCACCGCCATTTCTCCCTTGGTCTGCAGTGATTTTAGATTATCGCGTAAGCTTCCCATTCTTTCTACCTCCCACTCTCCAGCAACTGGGCTACCTGCTCTACATCCTTATCGCCACGTCCGGACAGGTTTACTACCAGGGTGGTTTCCACCGGCAGTTCCGGGGCGATCTTCAGGGCATAAGCCACGGCATGCGCGCTCTCCAGGGCCGGTATGATCCCCTCGGTCTGACTGAGTTTTATGAAAGCGACCAGGGCGGCCCGGTCGTCGACACTTACATATTTCACGCGCCCGCTTTCGCGCAAGCTGGCATGTTCCGGCCCCACTCCCGGATAATCCAAACCGGCCGAAATCGAATGAGTATCCATAATCTGCCCGTGTTCATCCTGCAGCAGCCGGCTGAAGGCTCCATGGAGGACCCCGTCGCTGCCCTGGGAGAGGGTGGCGCAGTGTTCACCGGGCTCTTTACCCTTGCCCCCGGCTTCGATGCCGATCAATTCCACCGCATCCTCCAGCAAGGGATAAAAAACCCCCATGGAATTGCTGCCCCCGCCTACACAGGCCAGGACCTTATCGGGCAGACGACCCTCCTGGGCCCGGAACTGCTCCTTTAACTCCCGGCCGATGATGGACTGGAAATCCCGCACGATCATGGGGTAGGGGTGCGGCCCCACCACTGAGCCGATGCACATATGCGAATAATCGAAACTGGCAATGAAGTCGCGGAAGGCTTCATTGGTGGCATCCTTTAGGGTCTCGCTGCCCTTTTTGACCTCGCGGACCTCGGCTCCCAGCATCTTCATGCGGAAGACATTGAGGCGTTGCCGTTCTACGTCCTTGGCCCCCATATAGACCGTGCAGTCCATGCCCAGCACCGCCGCCGCCGTGGCGGTAGCCACCCCATGCTGCCCGGCGCCGGTTTCGGCGATCAAGCGCTTTTTACCCATGCGGCGGGCCAGTAAGGCCTGACCCATCGTATTGTTTATCTTATGGGAACCGGTGTGATTGAGATCCTCACGTTTCAGATAAATACGGGCCCCGCCCAGTTCCTCGCTTAAACGCTTGGCGTAATAAAGCGGTGCCGGGCGTCCCACATAGTTTTGCATATAATAATTGAATTCCTCATGGAATGCCGGATCAGCCTGCAACTCGCGATAGGCCTTTTCGATTCCTTCCAGGGCGGGAATCAGGGTCTCCGGGACAAACCGCCCGCCGTATCTGCCAAAATATCCTTTATGATCAGGATTCATACCTGTCGGCCTCCTTTACTTGCTTGATAAATTGCTCCATTTTCTCGGGGTCCTTACTCCCGCCGGGGTACTCCACCCCGCTGGACACATCTACTGCCCACGGTCTTACCCGTTTAATAGCAGTGGGTACTGTAATCGGATTCAACCCCCCGGCCAGGATTACTCTCTCCTTTTCCCGGATTGGCTCCAGCCACTCCCAGTTAAAGCTGTGCCCGGTGCCCCCCCGGTACTCCGCCTGGCTGTGCGTATCAAAAAGATAGGCCCACGGCCGCCATCGTTTTATATGTTCTTCATCAACCGCTCCGCTCAGGCTGAAGGACTTGATGACCGGCACCGGCAATTCGTCGAGATACTCCGGGGGTTCCTCCCCATGGAGCTGCACCACGTCCAGCGCACATAAGCGGATTATGGCCAGCAGTTCCTCAATTTCTTCGTTCACGAACACCCCGATCCTGGTTATCCCCTCATCCAGCGCATGGTTGATAGCCGCCGCCGCCTCGGGCTCGATCCGGCGCCGCGAGGGAGCAAATACCTCGCCTATGGCCCAGGCCCCCAGGAGTTGGGCTTGCCGGGCCTCTTCCAGCCGGGTTATCCCACAGATCTTAACCAGAGTCATAGACCATACCCCCTGTCATATTGCAGTATATCCCGCAAGCGCAAACCGGGATTAATGGCCGAGACCAGAGCCTCGCCGATCAAGGCGGCATGGAATCCGGCCGTCTGCAGGGTGCTCAGATCATTGCGATCGCTGATGCCGCTCTCACTAACCCGCACCACATTCTCGGGCATCTCGCCTGCCAGTTCCAGGCTAGCCGCCAGACTCACCGTGAAGTCTTGCAGGTTGCGGTTGTTGACTCCCACCATCGGCACCGGCAGATCATGCACCATGCGCAGTTCGTCCCGGCCATGGACTTCCAGCAGAACGTATAGGCCCAATTCAGCAGCCTTCTCACTGAGGCTCAGCAGGCTCGCATAATCATGCATGGCGGCTATCAAGAGCACCATGTCGGCCTGCAGCAATACCGACTCATACAACTGAACCGGATCGAGGATAAAATCCTTGCGCAAAACCGGTAAATCAATCGCCGCCTTTACCCGGGTCAAATACTCCTTATCACCCTGGAAAAAACCTTGATCAGTAATAACTGACACCGCCCCGGCGCCGTTTTGCCGGTAACTCTCGGCCAAACTCACCGGATCAAATTCATGGCATAAGACCCCCTTGACCGGCGAAGCCTTTTTAACCTCGGCGATTACCGCTATCCCGCCGTCATCCCGCTGCAGGAAGGGACGTGGATCAATCCGGTCGACCCGGGGGATAATCCCGGAGATATCCAGCTTAATTTTTAATTCCTTAATCTCTTTGCGTTTAGCCGCCGCTATCCGCTCTAACACTTTATCACCCTGTTCAATAGTTTTAGAATTCTAACTTACCAACACCTTATCCCGGCTGTAGCTGATCATATTGCGCAGGGTCAGGGCGGATTTACCTGAATCAATCGCTTCCGCCGCCATCACCAATCCGTCGCCGAAGGTAACCGCCTGGCCGGCCACCATCAAGGCCGCGGCAGCATTCAAAAGAACCGCCTGGCGATAGGGTCCGGTTTCTCCGCTTACAACACCCTTCAGAATGCGGGCGTTGGTTTCCCGGTCGCCGCCCCGGATAGCTTCCAGCGGGTACACCGGCAAGCCCAGTTCAACCGGGTCCAAACGGTATTGCCGGCTGCTCGCTGGGCTGGCGTCATAAATTTCAGTAATACCGGCCGGATTGATTTCATCCATGCCGTTAACACCATAGACCACCAAGGCCCGTTTCCGTCCCAAGCTGGTCAGCGTGGTGCCGATCGCTTCCTGTAAATGGGGATCGAAGATCCCCATCACCTGATAACTCAAACGGCAGGGATTGATCAGCGGCCCCAGGAAGTTGAATATGGTGGTAACCCCCAGCGAACGCCGCAGGGGGCCTACCGCCTTCATAATCGGATGATAGTGGGGAGCAAATAAAAAGGTTATGCCCACCCTATCTAACATGTCCCGGGCCTCATCCGGGGTCAGCTCGATATTGACGCCCAGCGCTTCCAGCACGTCGGCACTGCCCACCTTGCCGGTAACCGCCCGGTTACCGTGTTTGGCCACCGGTATTCCGCAACTGGCTACTACTATAGCGGCGGTAGTAGATATGTTAAAGGTCCCCAGTCCGTCGCCCCCGGTTCCGCAGGTATCCAGCAGTTCCGCATCACTGTCTACCGTCACCGCTTCCTCGTATAAGGCCTGCACAAAACCGGACAACTCGGCAGCCCGTTCCTTGCGGGTGCGCATGGCCGATAAAAAGGCCGCCGCCTTTACCTCCGGAATATTGTCATGCAGGAGCATACGGGCGGTTTCATAGGCCTCGTTCTGGCTCAGGGGCTCTCCCCCCACCACAGTTTTCAGATAACGATCAAACATGATAAAGACTCCTTTCCCCGGCAAAATATTAATAATCGGCCAAGCCGCAGCTAAAAATCGGCCATATTTGCTTATGGGTTGGCACATCTGTAGTTGGAAATAATGAAAAGCAATTAGTAAGAATAGACCAAGCGGCGCCATCGACCCAGACCGGGCCAGATGGCAGCAAAGGTGTTGAAAGCTAATGAAGATTCGGGCATAAAGCCATAGTACAGCTCCGGCCCGACGTTTGCGGAAGGTGATTGCTCATTATGTGATTGATTGGGCTCTGCCATAATTAAAAAACCAGCACACGATAATGTGCTGGTCAGAAAATTCTCAAACCTGCTCATCTCGTCTCGTTCTCCTCTACTCATCTAATCTCATCTCGTCTTATTAACTTGTCTGGTATAAATCTACCTGCCCGGACGGTTTTTGTCAATAGCGACTTTTTTACAGAAACCGCTCCCATTGCCTCGGATTCTGTCTACATGTACTTGAAGCGGAAGGGCATCTCCTTTTTTATCACCCGTTTGAGCCGGTAACTGCCGGCTTCATTGGCCTCCGGAGCCTGCGGGCTGATAACCATGCTGAAGGCCCAGTACAGACCAATCAAAGGCATGATCTTCGTCATATAAGGCTCACCGGCCGGGTAGCGCAGATGCACCATGGGGTGCAGACCGATTTTCTGTAACTGCCCGGCCAGTTTTAGGTCGTTTATCCCGGTAAAGGTCTGGTATTCGGCCAGATCAAAGTCTTCATTAGCGCTATCATGTTTATTTTTGCTGAACATACGTTTCAGTTTGGTCTTCTTCGCGTCCCCATTGCTGAGCATGAACTCGAAAAACCTGTAGCGCCGCGACTTGGTCAGGGTGGTCGGATCGGCGATAGTTACAATCAAGCCCTGTTCGGAGAGACTCCCGGCCGCCGTCTGCAGCAGATTGATCGGGTCCTTAAAATGGTGCACCGCCGAAGAAAATACGATCAGGTCATACTCGTTACCCTGCTCCAGAAAAGAAAAGGCATCACCCAGAACCACTTCGACTCCCTCGATCTTCTGTTTTTCGATGCGCTGCCGGGCGATATCCAGCATCTTGTCCGAACAATCCACCAGGGTGGCCTGACACTCCGGGTCACAGCCCTTCAACACGAAAGCTGCCTTGCCGGCTCCGCCGCACATATCCACCGCGCGCACCGGACGATTCAGTTTCCCGGCCAGGTGGTTCAGCACCGCCTTGAAGATGATCTCGTATTCTATATAAGAATAGCGCGGCTCTTCAAAATCCTGATAAAAATTGATGATATGCTCCTGATCGTACTTTTCGATATTGGCCCGCAGGATCTCCTCTTCCGAGTAATCTGTCCAATGCTTCGGCTTTTCCATACTTTCCTCCATATCGTCAATAGCATGCTCTCTTCGATATATAATACGTTTAGTGTCTTAATTTCTCCTGCTTTCGTCAAGCAGAATTAAACTGAGGCTGCCCTTCCCGCCCTTCTTTCGCTGGCCGGCAGACTGCATGGATGTTAAAATAAGCAAGATGTGGTCAATCAAACGGGGAAGGAAAGCGCTTATGGTCAGTCTCAGAAATCTTATGTCGGTATTATTGCTGACCGCCGCTTTTTTATGGAGCGGCCCCCCGGCATTGGCGGCTGACACCGGCAAGGAATCAGCCCCCCCCTATATCGAGGGCCAGGCGGCGATAGTCACCGACCAGGCCGGGCAGATTTTATATGAGAAAAACAAAAAACTGCGGATGTATCCAGCCAGTACCACCAAGATACTTACTGCCTTGCTGGCGGTGGAGAATTGCGGGTTGGACGATGTGGTAACAGTCGGTCCGGAGATCAATCTGGTTCCGGTCAATTCCGGCCGCTGCGGTCTGCAGGTAGGAGAGTCCATTACCATGCGCGAGCTGATCTATGGCCTGTTGCTGCGTTCCGGCAATGACGCCGCCATGACCATTGCGATTACCGTAGCGAGGAAATCCGGCAGCGATATCCCTATGAGCGACCAGGCCGCTCTGAACGAATTCGCCTGGATGATGAATCAGCGAGCCGGAGAGATGGGCGCGCGGGATTCTAATTTTGTAAATCCGCATGGCTTGCATGATCCTGCCCATTATTCCACCGCTTACGATTTAGCCCGGATCACCAGGCAGGCTATGCGCGACTCCTTCTTGAGCGAGGTGGTGGCTACCCCCGCCTATACGCCGTCCTATAAAAATCCGGCCGGCAACGAAGCAGCCCCGCTCTGGGTTAACACCAACAAATTGCTGGATGAACGAAGTCCATTTTTTATGCCCGAAGCAACCGGGGTGAAAACCGGTCATACCGGGGAAGCGGGCTATTGTCTGGTATCTTCCGCCGAACGTAAAGAACTGCGGATATATGCCGTGGTGCTTAATTCCAGCCAGAACGGCGTATGGAAAGATTCCGTCGATTTGTTGAAATACGGCTTAACCCAACAGCCCATGGAGACCCGCGAAGCAAAGCCCGCTGCACCCAAGCCTCGACTATCCTCCCCGCACCTGCCCACCCGGATCTATTATATGTTAGCGCTGGTCGGCGCCGCCCTGCTGCTTTTCGTCGCCATAGGCTTCTCCCGGTTTTCCCACCCTAACAACCCCGCCGACTAACTTAATCACTTGCTCTTATGGGGAAGCTCCTTCTTAAAATACTGGTCGATAATCTTTTCCGCCAGCCTTTTTTGCATGGCGGCCTGGGATACCAGGAACATGACCATTAAGAACCATTCCAACTGCTCCTTGTCTTCACAATCAATGCCGGTCATCATTTCTTGAATACTATCCATCGTGCCGGCGCACACCGAACTGAAATCGCTCGCGTGGTCACGGTTGATAGCCTGGGTCAAGGCATAGATCTGATCGATCCATTCGGCGATATCCTTGTCTGAATACCTCGTTTGACCTTCCCCAGGGTTTAAGAGCGGCCCAAACAACATAGAAATATCACTAATGGATAAAATATGTTTGGAGCTGTAAACCAGGATAAGCAGGGCAATATGCTCCCGGCTGTATTTTTTCCGGCTGGGGGGCATCAAAAGACCCGCCTTGGTGTAGTTATTTATCATGGTCTTAGTCAGGAGCTTGTCCTTTTCCTGGCGCTTCAGATGGGCCAGTTTCTTATCGATAAAGGCATTGACCTGGTCTACATAGAGATCAATATCCGGGATATCGTTTAACGGTACCTCCTCAAACAGTAAAACCTCATCAATGATCCGGCTCATCTCGTCGTAGGTGAACATTAGAATTCCTCCGTTTCATCGGTTCTTATAAAGATTAAAACAAAAAAAAACAGGTATTGCAATTAATAAACTTGTGTAATAGTATTGTATTATATTTAACGTAGTTTTTAATACTACATATTCTTTTATGGTATAAAGAGGTATTTGAAGGGAGCCTGACATAATGAAAGCTGTTTTGATCGAGCCCAAGGCCCCGGGAAAGCACGTTTTCAGCACTGTGAACATGCCGCGCCTGGGCCTGCCCATCCTGGGAACTCTCTTAAAAAATGAAGGACATGAAGTGGAACTCATCATGGGTTCCCGCCGGGATATCAGCCTGTCGCATATCAGCAACGCTGACCTGGTGGCAATATCCACTACTACATCAACCGTCGTGGAGGCCTATCACCTGGCCGATTTTGCCCGCAGCCAGGGAAAACCGGTCATAATGGGGGGAGCACATGTAACTTTCCTGCCGGAAGAAGCCCTGGAGCATTGTGATTATGTATGCCGGGGCGAGGCTGACCTGACCTTTACTCAACTGGTCGCCTGTATAGAATGCGGCGAGGCACCAGTGAATATTCCCGGAGTTTCATTCCGCAATGACGAGGGCATTGTCCATAACCCGCAACCGGATTGGGTTGACATCAACCGGGTACCCTTTCCTGACCTGTCGCTATTTAAGGGCTTGAAAATGAGCACATATCCGGTGGCGACCTCCCGGGGCTGTCCCTTTGACTGCACCTTCTGCAGCGTAACCTCCATGTTCGGCCGCAAGTACCGCTGCCTGAACACTGAGGCGGTATTGGAGGAACTGGTGCCTTACAAAGGCAAAAAGGTATTCTTTATTGATGATAATTTCACTGCCAACCCTCGCCATTCCAAGGAATTGATGCGGGAAATGATCAAGCGTAATATCAAGCCTTCCTGGTGGTGCGCACAGGTCAGGACCGATGCGGCCAGGGATGAAGAACTGCTGCAGCTAATGCGGGACAGCGGATGCCGGACGGTCTTCGTCGGCTTGGAGTCGGTCAATCCCAAGACCCTGGCCAGTTATAACAAAAAGCAGGATGTAGAAGACATCGAATACTGCATTCGGCGTTTTCATGATTTTGGCATTATGGTGCACGGAATGTTTGTCTTCGGGGCTGATGATGACACAGTGGAGACCATCGAAGATACCTTGGCCTTCGCCCGCCGCAATCGCATCGATACGGTACAATTTATGATATTAACCCCGCTGCCCGGCAGCCGGACCTTTGATGAACTGGTCGAAGCTGATCGTCTGCTCAGCCGGGATTGGAACCTCTACGATGCTCACCATGTGGTCTTCCAGCCAACCCTGATGACACCCTATGAACTGCAGACCGCTACTATATCCGCCTTTAAACGCTTCTATAGCTTTGGCAGCATATTTCAGAACATTTCTATTACCGGCTTTCAATCAGCCGGCTTCCGGGCGGTGGGCTTCTGGCTGTCGCGTCGCTGGGATCACGATAATCGCTGGTATTACAAATACCTGCAAGCCTTCTCCCGCCAGGAAGCACCATCGAGCTGGCGCAAGAGCCTTTCCAAGAGCATCGAGACCTTTAAACTGCGCAAGTTGAAATATATCGCCAGTGAAAAACTGATTGATATAGAAATGAGCGAACAGGAGGGCACCTTTGTTATCAACCTGAGAGGCTATCTTAATGATTTCGCCCTGGGGGAAACCTTCAAGACTTTGTCCAACAATGTTCCCAGCTGGTACCAAAATATCCGGATCAACATTGAAGAACTGACCTTCGCCTCGGAAAAGATCACCTTGAAATTTATTAAAAAGCTTGATCATCTGGCCCAAAAGGCCCGCAGCGTTGAGATCAAGCCCTCTCTCAGCAGTGAGCGTCTATTGAGCGTAGTCAAAAAGTATGACCTTAAACTGCCGGGATTCAGCATATCCTAGCTGGGTAGTGTTTCAAAACAGCAATAAAAACCGGAAGCCTGGCTTCCGGTTTTTATCTTTCATTCTCCGCCGGAAAGGCCGCCCGCTGCAGCCAGGCGCCTTTGAACAAGAGATACCCGCCCAGCAATAGTTTGAGCAGGGTGGCCAGCAATTGCTCATAGATAAAGCTGTGCTGCATGCTAGTATCCCAGACCGAACCCACACTGTATATATACAAACCATTGGAGATAAGCCTGACTATTTCCGGCAGGGCCTGGACCACCAGCACCATACCCATGATCTTCATAGCTATTGTAAAAACGGCCTTTTCTGATGCCAATTCATCTTCCCCATCGGGCCACAATTTGATTACCAGGTTTCGGGCTCCTAGCAGCAAATATACACCGGCTCCCACTGTAATAAGGGGCACAAGGGCAGCGCAGATCAGCATCCAGGGAGACGCCATCCCCTGTACATCAGCAAGACTGCTCCATTGCATTACCGCTTGTTCTATACCCTTAACCAGGGTTGCCGCCCCCAAAATCTTCAGCCCCACTGACAGCCAGCCTCTATAGGACATATCCATCTAATATCATCCCTCCCCATTACTTCTACGCACACAACTGCCATTATTATACTGCATATCCTTCTTATGTGTTGGTATTTTGAAAAAACAATATCCCTTAAATGACAGGTGTGCATAGCTTTTCTGCTATGCCTCATACTAGTTTATAGATAATTCTCAGGAGGGAGTCCTCAGTTGAAAGCAATCGAGACCCACAATCTTACCAAATACTACGGCCGGCAACCCGGAATCATCGATTTGAATCTGGAGGTGGAAGAGGGTTCCATCTTCGGTTTTATCGGTCCCAACGGTGCCGGCAAGTCCACCACCATTCGGACTCTTCTGAACCTCATTTTCCCCACTCGCGGAGGAGCCAGCGTATTGGGGCTGGATATAATAAAACAGTCCCGTGACATACGCGGCCTGATCGGCTATGTTCCTTCCGAGATAAACTATTATGGTGACATGACGGTAAATAATTTGTTAAGCTACAGCGCCTCGTTCTATCCCGGCCGCTCCACCCGTCAGATCAGCCAACTGGCGGAGAGGTTCGATCTGGAAGCGGGCAAGCGCATCGACCAGCTATCCTTTGGCAATAAACGCAAGGTGGCCATTATACAAGCCCTGCTGCACCACCCTCAGCTGCTGATCCTGGATGAGCCTACCAGCGGGCTGGACCCCCTGATGCAAAACATCTTCTTTGAGCTATTACGGGAAGAAAATCAAAGAGCGACCATCGTTTTCTCCTCGCATGCATTGGATGAGGTGCAGAAGCTCTGCCAACAAGTAGCCATCATCAAACAGGGTCGGCTAATTGCCGTGGAAAGTGTTGATAAACTGCGCCGGACATCATTTAAAAAGATTTCCCTGGAATATGAATCTGACCACACATCGTCTATAGAACTGCCAGGAATCCTCAACAGTCAACGGGTGGACTCTCATCATAATTTTATGTTTAGCGGGGAAAGCAAATGCTTACTGCAGGCTCTGGCCCAGGCACCGGTAACCAATGTACTCATAGAGGAGCCTTCATTGGAGGAAATTTTTCTGCACTATTACAAGAGTGAGGATCAATGATATGAATATCCTGCAAAGGGAACTCAGGGTTAACCGCAACAATTTGCTAGTTTGGGCTTTGATTTTGGCCGGTCTGGGCATCCTGGTCATGGCCTTCTTCCCCTCCCTGGCCCGCCAGGCAGCTACCCTGGAAAAGGTGCTGAGCGGTTTGCCGCAAGGTGTCCTGTTGGCCTTTGGCCTGGAGAAGATATCCATGGCCGATATAATGGGCTTTTATGCCACCAAACAATACACGACCATTACTGTCTTTGGCAGCATTTATGCCATCCTCTTGTCTTCTTCCATGCTGTCTAAGGAAACGAGTGAGAAGACCATTGAATTTCTTTTATCGAGACCGATAAAACGGTGGGAAATCGTAACCGCAAAACTCCTGGCGATAATAATCCTCGTTCTGATTTTCAATCTCTTGATTACGTGTATTATGTATGTCACTTTACTATCAGTAAAAACTCAAAACTTCAGTATGAGAATATTTCTTTTGCTCTCCTTGGGCGCCCTGTTACTGCATCTGACTTTTGCCTCCGTCGGTTACCTTTTGTCAGCCCTGGCCCGGAATCGACCGCTTACTTCTCTAGCTCTGGCCCTGGTGCTGGTCACCTATTTCCTCGGTATAGCCTCAGCCTTGACCCCCAAACTGGGTTTTCTTAAATACTTCAGCCCCTTCAAATATGTGGACGCAGTAGATATCCTCACTCATGCCACCATAGCCACCGATTATATGATACTGATGGCCCTGATAAATCTGGCGGCGATCATACTGACCTATATTATCTATCGGCGCAAGGATTTTGCGATTTGAGCCGAAGCAGGCCAGAGCCACCCGCCCAAAATTCTGTAATATTTGATCACATCCTCATAAGTAGCTACATTACGATCCTTGACGCAATCCCTTTTGCGAGTAGCTATTCTATTTTTCAATTCCCGTTAAAGAAATAATTCTTGATTCGAAATTTAGATAATTATCCCCTTTGCGGGAAATTAAATCTGACAAGAGGAAGATTTGATTGGTCGATGGGGATTCTTTGCGGGCTGTTGTTAAATTGATTCTATCTACATTTATTATTGTCCAACACTCTACGTAACCAGCTAACTTTGCTTTTTGATGACTTTTTTCAGCCTCACCAATTCTATTATGAACATTTGAAAAGTCTTCTCCGCCTTTGACTTCAATCGCAACTATATTGTGAAAAATACCATTGGGCATTTCTTCCCGGATTATAATATCCGGGTCGGATGAGAATTCTATTAGAACTTTTCTCTTAGCTGCATTAATGATTTCGATGCGTTTCTTGGTTACAAGCTCAGATGCTGGGGATACTATCTCTCTAATCACATCAAAAACAGCAATAATCCCCGCTTCACCTTTTTTAGTATTCTGACTGCCCCTTAGTTGTGCACCCAACGTTAATAGCGTCAGGTCGTCTAGAATCGGAGCAGATATCTTACTGTCAATCCCATCTATAAGACATACGGCACTATTTATCAGCGACGTACACAGTTCCTCGAGTCTTTCCCGGTTAGCCACCGAAATATTCCCTTGTTCCTCCATGTTCTTAAAGCTGCTGCAACCGAAGTCACTAGTGTAAAATGCCTTCTGACTGAAACCCAGCAGCAAACGATAGTATCCTAATAAACTGGGGTTCTCGGCCAATATACATGGAACGGGAAATATCAGTTCGCCACGCAGTCCATATCCTGCCATTAAGGACAAATAATCGCCGGGGACCAGATTAGCTAACTCCTGATCAATTGTTGTTATATCCATATGTCGAACGGTCTTTTTTAAGGCGTCCTGCAGATGAGTAGCTCTAATTTGCTTGAGGAGGAAAAAGAAATCAATCTGCAAACTAGGAGGCGGAATATTTAGACTCATTTGGGTTCTCCTTAAGATAGAATATATTGCGGTCCTGTTGTCCGTGCAACCTATCAACGGCTATATTGATATATTCGGAGTTCAATTCTATACCAATAAATCTTCTATTAAGTTCCTGGCATACCACGCCTACCGTCCCAGAACCAAAGAACGGGTCCAGCACAAAATCATGTGCTCTTGTAGATGATAATATACACGGTTCCACCAATTGGGGAGGAAATGTAGCAAAATGAGCCTCGGGAAAAGACTTGGTATTAACACTCCATACCGTTCTTTTGTTGCGGCCGTTGGCATCTAAAATGGCTTCGCGATCATAATAATATTTTTCTGATTTAGTTAACATAAACACATATTCATGATCACGAGTCGGTCTATCCTTTACGCTCTCTGGCTGAGCGTTAGGTTTATGCCAGATAACGTCTGCCCGCAAATACCACCCATCGGCCTGCAAAGCTAGGGCCAGACGCCAGGGTATGCCCAACAAATCTTTGGGTTTTAATCCTTCTGGGGTATCCGGTCTGGTATTCATGGCTCTGGCAGGGTTCTTTTTGTCTGGCGCCCTGTACCCACGATTTCCAGAGGTATAGCCGTCGCCAATGTTTAGCCAAAGCACCCCATCATTTCTTAAGACCCTTCTTGCTTCCGAGAATATTTTCACCAATTGATTTATGTATTGCTGCAGCTCGCCTTCCAAGCCAATTTGCCCAGGAATCCCATAATCTCTAAGCCCCCAATAAGGGGGTGATGTCACTATACATTGCACATAGTTGGCAGGTAAGCGTTGCAGAACACTGAAGGCATCCCCCTCGGCCAAAAGCGAATCGGTGGGCACGATTTCTGCAGCTTTATCCACTTTTATAGTGGTTAACATCTTTATCACCTCTACCGCTATATTCGTTAGCGATTGTAAATATCCTGCCTGTCCAAAGAAAAATGCGAACATTTATTCGCCCTCGTGCTAACGCAACTTTTCTATTCCTCTATCTGTGCTACCGCCCGGATCCATCCCCCAGACGCCCCCTTGATCTTGACCGGAAAACAGAAAAAGGTAAAACCGAACGGCGGGAGCTGGTCCAGATTAGTCAGCTTTTCGATATGGCAGTAACCCCGCTCGATGCTGGCGAAGTGTCCCTCCCAGATGATCGAAGGGTCCTTCTTTTCCGCGTACTCGGCTGCGATCAGCGGCAGCGGTCGATCCCAGCTCCAGGCATCGGTGCCAACTACTTTAATCCCCTGGTTAACCAGCCACAGGGTAGCGGCCTTACCCATGCCGCAACCCTTGATGAGATACTCCGGCTGACCCCAGAACTGGTCGGCCCCGGTCATCACCAGCACAATATCATCGGGCTGCAATTGATAACCGATCCTCTCCAGTTCACGTTTCATATCCTCCGGCTGCACCAGATAGCCATCCGGCAGCTGGCGAAAATCCAGCACTACTCCATTGCCCGTACACCATTCCAGCGGCACCTCGTCTATGGTCAGCGCTTTTACCCCACCATCCATGGTAGGATGATAATGCCAGGGAGCGTCCAGGTGAGTGCCCGAGTGGGTGGAAAGATGCACCAGTTCTAGTGCCCAGCCTAATCCCCCCGGCAGTTCTTCCTTCGGCAAGCCCGGAAAAAACATCAGCATGCTCTCGCTGCCCGTTTCGTGATCTATGTACTGAATATTAGGAATCATCTGCGGCGGGTCACTGGGTATCCCATTTTCAATAGCTATGCTCAGGTCGATCAAACGTTTGCCCATCAGTATCCCCCTCAACTTTTTCCCATAATTATATATCAATTTCCTGAGTATAATGATCAGGTCAGCAAATCAGACCTGCTTCAAAAGAATCTGCCGGGGCAGGAAACCAAAACGGGCATAAAAGCCTAAGACTTCTTCATTACCGACTGCTACCACTACCATCTTAGCGTTTGCACCCTGTTGCTCCATCCAGCTCAATGTCCGTTTGACCAGGGTCTCTCCGATTCCCTGACTCCGAAATTCCTTGTCGACATATATCGATTCCAACTCGCCCTGCTTGAAACGATTAGTACTGCTGATACAATAGCCAACGGCTTTTTTAGTGGCATAATCCTCGGCTATTTCCACCAAAACCTTACCCTCACGGACTTTATCATTCAGCATCTGTTTACGTATATCAAAATCTATGGCTTCAAACTCGTAGCGAAAATGTTCAGAGCGAACCTTGTGATGTTCGACCAATTGCCACCACAAAGGTTCAATCGCATCCAACAACTCCTCCCGCCCCGAAATATAGGTTATCACTGCTCCCCACCCCCATCCTATTATGAAACATATGCTGCACCCTTACCAACTGGGGCCTAGACCAAGTAATATGGCTTAGCTACAAGCTTGCCACTGCCGCCTCCAGACGCTGTAAGGCTTCGCTAACCAGGGCGCGCGGACATCCGATATTTATCCGCTGAAAACCCTGGCCTTCCTCCCCGAATATGTTTCCGGCAGATAACACTAATCGCGCCTTCTCCTGTATAAAGCGGTTTAGCTCTTTATCCTCCAACCCCAGTCCCCGGCAGTCCAGCCAAACCAGAAAAGTCCCGTCTGATTCGATCACCTTGATTTGCGGTATCCGCTCTTCTATAAATGATTTAACCAAAAGATAATTGTCCTGTATATAAACCATTAATTCGTCCAGCCAGGGTTTGCCGTAGGTATAGGCCGCCTCCAGGGCAGGTATGGCGAATACATTGGGCATATCCATCCCGCTGGCCTGCAGGACATCACGGTAAGCCGCCCGCAGCTTGGCATTGGGGATAATGGTACTGGCCGCCTGGATGCCGGCAATATTGAAGGTTTTACTGGGGGCATTTAGGATAACCGAATTTTGTTCCAATTCCGGAGATATAGCGGCAAACACGGTATGCTGGTACCCGGGGAAGAGTAAATCGCAGTGAATCTCGTCACTGATAACGATTATTTCATGTTCCAGGCAAAAATCGCCCAGTTCCTTCAGTTCTTCCCGGCTCCAAACCCGCCCTCCGGGGTTGTGGGGACTGCATAGTATCATGGCCTTAACCCGCGAAGGAACCCTGGCCTTTAGATGGGAAAGGTCCATGCGGTATCTATTGTTGTCCAACACCAACGGATTTTTGACCAGTTGACAACCATTATTGCGTGCCGCGGTGTAAAAGGGTGAGTAAACCGGGGTCTGAATAATAACCCGATCCCCGGGATGGGTATATGCCCGAACCAGCATGTTCAGCGAAGCCACTACGCCGGGACTGTTATCGATCCATTCCCGCCTGGCTTCCCAACCGTAGCGCTTCTTCATCCAGCCCAGCAAAACCTCATACCAATTATCCCAGCATCCGGCATAGCCGAATACCCCATGACGGACCCGGTCTTCCAGCGCCGCGATAACCTCGGGCGGCGACTTGAAATCCATATCCGCCACCCACATGGGCAGGGCTTCATTGGCCTTGACCTCGTCCCATTTGCAGCTATTAGTCCCGCGCCGCTCTATTATTTCATCAAAATCATACATCAATTGAACTATCCTCCTGATTAATTAAGCGAACTTTTCTTTCCTGCCTATTATACCACTGGTATATTAAAGGATAATTTGCCATCAGTTCCAATATATTTGATGATACAATATTTTCCCTTGGCATGGTATACGACGACTTAATTTGCTATTACGTTTTGCATACGCAACGACTGGCATTATACAACTGATGCATCTGGGTAAAGTAATTCCATAAATAAGTTTTGCTAGGTTTATATGGTATCATATAAATTAAATGCTAAGCCGTAAGAATTTAGGTATTGCTTTGAAGATGAAGACTTCTGATGTTAAGAGAGTGCCCAAGTTATTTGCCGGACCCGCCAAGCTACATACTCTTCTACATAAATGTGTCTCCTGCCAGCAAGCCCGCCATAAACTGCTTATCCATGCACTCCCTGCATATTTCCTGTTATCAATTAGAAATATTCTGCTGTTGAAAATGAACCTTTCCCATCTTGAAATCGTTTTGATTTTAGGGAAGCTGATAGGTCATACCAGGAGGTCAACATGCGGTCTGATATAGAAAACCAATACAGACAGGCATTCTCTCGAAATCACGATCAGTCAATCGACGAATTGGTGTCCAAGTATTATCCAGAATTATTGAACTTTCTTATGCGCATGGGATGTCCGGCGGCCGATGCTGATGACATAATCCAGGAAACCTTTATAAAAGGCATCAGAAGCATGCCCCGCAGCCAGGGCGAGACGATTCGGCGGGCTTGGTTGTTCAAGGTGTGCCATAACAACCTGCGGGACCACTACAAAAAGGCTTATCGGCGGCGGGAGCTTCCCTTTGATCCCGATTTCATTACTCGTTCCAGCTCTGGAGATGATAATCGTTCTCTGGATCTGGAAGCAACTATGCAGGTTCAGGCTGCATTAAACCAATTGCCGCCCCAACAGCGGCTGACAGTAGTTTTGTACTATTATCATGGCTTTTCGATCAAGGAAATCGCAGCAACGGCCCACTGCCCGTCCGGCACTGTGAAATCCAGGCTTCATAATGGTTTACAGTACTTGAAGTCAATAATCAAGGATGGTGATGAGGAATGAGGGCAAGTAAAGATGAGCAAAAAGTGATTGGGTTCCTGCAATCCTATCCTGATTATTCACCTTCACCGGAGCAGGTTGCACGTATGACCGCAGCGGTTAAACGAAACAGTATGCAGGATAAGCCCAGTACCCTGAGTTGGATCGACGGGATATTCGCCGCATTATTTGTTCTCTTATTAATCGTTTTATTATCCGCAGCCGGTTTCATCCATGATTCAAGCGGCTGGCCTGCTAGTTTGATCCCAGGCTGCTCCTTCAGCCATCTGCAAGCCCTGGTTATGTTTTGTATAGTGGCTATCCCCCCCTTACTGCTGGTCATACTGCCTTTAAATGATAGGAGGTAATAAGCATGGGTAAAAAGTCCGTAAAGGATATAATCGGTATTCTGTTGATAGCAGTTTTTGTGGTTAGCCTAATATCAGCTACAGCCTTGAAATTATGCAGTTCGCAGTTGGGCGACTTAAACTGGAAAACCGACCAGGGAAGCTGGAGAACACTTACTGCTATAGGAAATAAGATTGAAGTTGGTGCTGATCCCGGAGTATTGCAAGCGGATTTGACAGAACTCTGTCTCAGGGATCCCAAGTTCGGTGACCTAATTATTATCAAAGAGGATGGAACCGTTGTTGCGGCCAAGAATACTGACGCTGTAGGCAAAATTTGTCTCATTACTTCGGTCACCAACATAGTCAATGGTTTACCTATTCCGTTTTATCGCTACAATAGCGGTTATAAGAAGAACATCGCGACCCCCAAAAACTATTATTCAATTGACTTGAAGCCTAAATATATGCTAAATAAATTCGGCGAATACCGGGCTCCCGGCGGATCACTTTACTGTATTTATGGAACATATAAAGTAGATCCCGGCGTTATCACGAAATTGAACAGTATTAACCGATATGGAACCGTACTTTTCCAGGCCTATCGCATATGTTTTATACTGTTCTGGCTGCTTCTGCCAGTATGGGTCTATATGGATGCAAGAAAAAGCCGAAATAATGCAGCAGCCTGGGGCATTCTCACCCTATTCACCAATCTCATTGGCTGGGCGGTTTATCTTATAGCTCGTCCTCAAACCATGATATGCCCGGCTTGTGCACTTGAGCAATCTGCCAATGCGAAATTCTGCTGTTCATGCGGTGCTGCTATAAAAAATTGTTGCCCTCAATGTGGAACAGAGATTAATAACAGGTGGTTATATTGTGGGGAGTGCGGCAGGAGGCTAGAGGAATAAAAGTGAATTATTTAGGATCCGTAAAATGAAATTTGGGCTTCGCTGTATATCAAAACAGCGAAGCCCAAACTATCCTTACTCAACTCAGGGTGATGTGGTTGGCGTAGTTGTAGTGGTGGTAGTACCTGAACCAGTTGCGTTCCCGGTATCGGACCCGGTTCCAGTCCCGGTAGTCCCTGAACCGGCGCCTGTGCCGGTATTTCCCGCGGCGGTTGCGTCAGCTGTGGTCCCATCCCCGGCTTCAATGTTTTCGACAGTCTTGGTCAGCATAGAGGCAACCTCTGCTCTGGTTATCGAACTATTTGGGTTAAACTTGCCATCGGGATTGCCAAAAACGATCCCGGCTTCGCGTAAGGCCATTATGTAACCCAGGTCCTCTGAAGAAATCAATACGGAATCACTGAAGCTGTAAACCGAGGCATAAACAGAGGTATCAACGGGTGCCAAACTCAATGCTTTGGCTAGCATTACTGCAGTTTGAGCCCGGGTGGCCTGAACCGAACTATGAAACCGATTCATATTAACAACCTTCAGTTTAGCCGCTTTTTGGGCCTGAGCTTTAGCCCATGCCGGTATCTCTGTTCCATCAGCATCAGTAGTACTCCCAACTGTGGTATCGGTGTTTTCACTGGCCGTGGTTTCAGTACCGGTGTCAACCAGCGTGGCCATGTTTACCGCAATTACCATGGCCTCTACTGAGGTAATTGGTGCATCGGGCTTAAAACTGCTATCAATATAACCGCTCATCAAGCCCAAGCTTTGTACCTTTTCAACATTAGCCTTGGACCAGTGCTTACCGGTATCACTGAAGTTCTTTTGCGCAACCTGACTCTTTTTCTGCTGCAATTTTTGCTTTACTGCAGAAATCTGCTGGTCACTTTTATTTTTGAGCAGCTGACCAGACGATTGGGCATTCTGGCCCTTTTGGCTCTGACCTGCGGAGGTATTCATCTTTTGACTGCTGGATGATCCTTTATCAGATTTGCTGATATTATTAGTAGAGGATTGACTGGTGGCACTTTTACCGCCAGCGTTACCATTGCTGCTACTATTGCCCTTAAGATCCCTCCCGGCTTTGCCCATGGCCGGCAGAGCTATTAGCAAGACCGAGATAACAGCAACCAGTGTAATCGAAAGTTTCTTTTTCACATCCCAACCTCCTTGTTTTATTAAATTGTCACACTATTTATTTTATACCCTTAAAAAGCCGATCTCCTTATGTCTTTGGTCCTGTTTTGTATGCTCATTTGGCTCATTTTAATACCATTTATTATTTACAAATTGATATAGCTGTCTAACCCTCCATAAAATGGGCAACAGGACTATCCGTAAATTAGCGTCCAGCAGGAATACCGGATATTATTAATAAGGCAAAAGCAATTAAGGGGGAGCTCTTTGAGCTCCCCCTTAATCCTATCTATATTACTTTTCTTCGATGGTTACTTTCTCGATATACACCTCTTCCATGGGTTGGCTGTATTCGCCCATGGCATTCTGGGCGACCGGGGTATCGGAAATCAGATATACTACATCCATGCCTTCGATCACCTGGCCGAATACCGTATAGTTCGGGTTTTTATTTAGATTACCGGCACCTGCACCATTACAGATAAAGAATTGGCTGCCATTGGTATTGGGACCGCTGTTGGCCATAGCTACTACTCCGGGTCCATATGGTACGGAAGGCGGCAGTTCATCGGCGAAGCTGTATCCCGGCCCTCCGGTTCCGGTCCCGGTCGGATCGCCGCCCTGGATCATAAAATCTTTCATGATCCGATGGAAGAGCGTGCCGTTATAGAAACCCTCTTTGGCCAGAAAGATAAAGTTGTTGACGGTTACCGGTGCTGCAGCGGTCAGAAGTTTGATCTTGAAGGCTCCGCGGTTAGTCGTCACCGCGGCCACATACTGTTTCTTCGGTTCTATGCTCGTTTTAGGCGCTTCCCTGTATTTGCCGTTGTTTTTAGCAACAGAAGCATCATAGGCGCTGGTGCTTATTCTTACCGTACTGGAAGCACTGTTCCACAATACCCTGGCGCCCAGGACTTCGCTGATAAAACGAAGCGGTACCATGGTCCGGTTGTCTTTGATTACGGCGGGAGCGTCAAGCGCTAGTTCTTGGCCATTTACTGAAGCTGATTTCTTATTAAGGGGCAGCAATATCTTTTTAGCGCCATATTGGATATCAACACTTTTGCTGCCTGCGATCCAATTTACTTGGGCGCCCAGTTGTTCACTGATGAAACGTACCGGCACCATCGTCCGGTTTTCCTGACTGATATAGGCCCTGGCATCCGGAAAGCTCACCGATTTCCCGTTGACTATGACATTGATATCACTGGCATCGGCAACGGTAACCGTGGCTGCCAACAAGAATAAAAGCATTGAGAATAAACCGATTAACCTCTTTTTCACTAGCTTACTACCTCCATTACAATGTCCTTGCGCTTAACAGAATAATGATTTAACTTATTATACTATAAAGTTTCAATACAATAATCCCGCACGGCGTCAAACCATAATGCCCATCTAATTAACCAATTTACATACAAATTGATGTTGTCTTAATATAATATGGAGTTGATAAAATTCATAATTTATGGCAGGATCGAACAATGATAAGCTATTCGCCTTTAATCCTTGAACATATTCAAAACCTGGTCGGGCCGACCAGCGAGGCAGACCTGCAGCATGTAGATTGCTATGTTGCTCGGGATATGGGGATTTTTATACCCAGTACCGGGCATTGTGCTTACGCCATCCAGCCGGAACATACCCATCCGGCTTACTCCTTTATCCTCTTTCCCAGTCGGGAACAATGTTTTGACTACCTGTCCGACCAATTTATACCCGGTCACTATCTGGTAGAGGTCATGTCTCCGGATATACCCCATCAGGAAGAGGTTGCCGGCGGCTTTAAACGCTACTTTGCCCTATTGATCGGAAGAGACTTCTATGAATCGCTGTATGCTAACTACCTTACCGGCAAACCCCGTTCTTACCACGGCGAAACCTTCCTGGTCGATCCCGAGATCATGGGGAGCATTAAAAGTTTTATGGCTGAATTTGAGGCGGGTTACCCGGGCAATGAGGAGACCCTGGCTGCTTACGCCTTGATCATTACCCATAAACTCATCCGAAATCAACACAAGCTGCTGGAGCATGATATGAGAGTGGTTGAAGAGTTCAGCATCGAGAGTGTCATCACATATATGCATCAACATTATGAAGAATCGCTCGATATTTCTGCTCTGGCCCGTATGGCCAATCTTTCTCCCTCGCATTTTTACCGGGTATTTAAACGAGAGATCGGGCAGACCCCCATGGATTACCTTAACCGCATTCGGTTAGAGAAGGCCAGACGCATCCTGCGTTCGGGAAATAGTGTAACCGAAACCGCCTTACAATGCGGGTTTAACAGCACCTCGCATTTTTCCACCTGTTTTTCCAGACACTTCGGCATTTCGCCCTCAAAATACCGCAGCAATTATATCCCGATCACTATTAAGTAGTTTTACTGAAGAGTTTGATAATTTTTTGGAAGCCTTACGGCAGCCTTTTCCGTAAATTATTATTTATTAATAATAAAACGGAGGGTTTATTATGACCGGGCAAGAGATGTATAGTTTTATGACCCACAACCCAGCATTTTTTCTGGCTACAAGCGAAGGCAATCAGCCCAGGGTTCGCGGTATGCTGCTCTACAAGGCGGATGAAAACGGGATCTTGTTCCATACCGGCACCTTCAAGGATCTATACCGGCAGCTCATGGTCAACCCCCGCGTCGAGCCTTGTTTCAATGACTTCAAAGCGGGCATCCAACTCCGGGCTTACGGAGAACTGGAGAGCGTAGAAGATTTGCAGATCAAAGAAGAGATCATGGCTCATCCTTCCCGCAAGTTCTTAAGAGATTGGCGTGATAGCGGGGATTTTGATATCGACGGCCTGGCCGTTTTTCGCCTGATACCGGAAGGTGCCACCATCTGGAGCATGGACCGAAACTTCAGCGGCAAGGAATCAGTGGTATTATAATACTCCAGTAAAGTATCGGAACCGAGGATGCCCCGCTGGGATAGCTAGCAGCCCCCCGGGCATCAAATTTGAGGGGGACCTTCTTGTTGTGCAAATCCATTTTGGAATTGCACAACAAGAAGGTCCCCCCTGTGTCAAACGCTGAATAGTGCCCGTCGAAAAGCTAATTAAAGATTCCTTGCTTCCAAAGGGTTTGAGTAATTCTATTGATAGAGGGCTTCTACTTCTGCAGCAAGGTTCTCCACCACTACCCGGTTCTTTATTTTCAAGGTAGGAGTCATTTCTCCACTGGCTTCCGTAAACTTACGGGGAAGAATCACATACCGCTTAATCTTTTCATAGTCTTCCAACAGGGAATTAACCCGTTCCACTTCAGCCTCGATCAGTTCTTTCACCATGGGATGGGAAATCACTTCCGGACCGACTTTGACACAAGTCTCCATACCGTTTATATTGGCATATTCCAAGGACGATACATCCACTTCGAAACCCTTTTCCTTTAATAAATAAAGCAGGTAATCGAAAGCCGGCACGATCAAGGCACTGATATATTTGCGGTTATTGCCGATTATGACAACTTGTTCGACAAACATACTGCCGGTAAATTTGGATTCAATTCTGGCCGGAGCCACGTTTTTACCGGTATCCAAAACGATAATATACTTTTTACGGTCTACAATTCTTAAAAACTTGTCTTCATCAAATTCGCCGATATCCCCGGTTCTGAACCAACCATCCACAGTAAAGGCCAGAGCAGTTTCCTCGGTATTTTTATGGTACTCACAGATAACACCAATCCCTCTTACCAGAATCTCTCCGTCCTCATCCAATTTTGCTTCTACCCCCGGAACCATGGGCGAAAGCCAGCCAATTTTGGTAGCGTTGGGATAACCATGGGCGATTCCGGCGGCGGTTTCAGTTAAGCCCCAACCATTGAGCAAGGGGAAATTCATGATCAGATAACTGCGATGCAAATCGGGTGGCAACAAAGCTCCGCCAGAATAAGGGATTTTCAAGCGGCCGCCCAACATATTGTACAACTGTGTAAAAACCATTTCATTGGCTTTACGAAAATCATCGGCCAGTTTCCCATCGAGAAATTGTTCGGGAGCAGCGGTTAAATCTACCGCCCCGTTGTCACCGGTCCTGTGCTGCAGTACTTCTTCACCTATCTTCATAGCCCAATCAAATAACTTTTTGCCATCTTCGTTCGAGGTAAAGGCGCCTCGGAAGGCATTATAAATGCGATCCCACAGACGAGGCACCAGTAATACCCAGGTCGGTTTGATTTCCTGGATATCTTGCAGCAAGGTAGTAGGTTTTTCGGCAAATCCAATGCAGGCTCCTACCGCAATCATTGCCAAATAAGAATTATTACGCTCCCAGATGTGCGCCAACGGTAATAATGAAAAAGCTACATCTTCATAGCTGGCCGAATATCCCCCTATAGCCATATGCTTCAGCGATCTAGTCAATGAACCTATCATATCTCGATGACTTAAGAGACTGCCTTTTAACTCCCCGGTAGTCCCGGAAGTATAGATTATTCCAGAAGGATCGTCACCGCTTAAAGACTGCCAAACCTCCTTAACCGCGTCAGGTTTTTCCGATAGCAGAAGACGACCCGATGATCTCAGTTCCTGTAAACCAATTATCCGGGAATCCTTTGACTCATAATCTCTCTGTAAAACGATTACTTTTCCCAAGGCAGGCATCTTATCGATTACACTCAGTGCCCGGTCAGCGATATTGGCATCACCAGCCATCAAATAGCGCGCTTCTGAATGGTTGACGATAAAAATGGTTTCCTCAGCAGATAGCGTGGGATAAATAGTCACCGTAATTCCGCCAGCGGCTTGAATAGCAAAATCCGCCCACCCCCAGGGTGCGCTGGTTGCAGCCATTAGGCAAACCGGTACTCCCTTCTGCAATCCTAAACCAAGCAAGCCGGCGGCCATTTCCTCAACAATATCGGCAAAACCACGATAGGTCAACGTAGTATATACTCCATCCTCTTTGAACTTCATGGCGGGTCGATCACCAAAGTTTTCAACCGTGTTATAAAACATCCGGGGCATAGTATGAACCTTATCCAGGAATTGATCCAGCATATCCAATACCTATCCCTCCCCCTTTTTATTTTTCTTAATATTCAGATAATTATATTTTAGCAGAATATATTATGTCTTAGTACTATTTTTTAGAATACGCCCTGGCTTGCTCCGCTTAACCAGTAAGCGCTTAACAACAAGATACCTATAAAAGCGATACCCCCTTAGCCTTTTAAGACTGATCGAAAACTCTAATAAGTCTTAAGACTGGTTGGGGGTATTATCCCATGGTTCTATTTTAAGATGACAGGCACCTTGTTATTAAGCTTACGATCTTGGCATCCAATCCCATCAAGTTCTGTTGCAGACTAATCAAAGTAGGAAATCATGCAGGAAGTCATTACTGAACCCTTTGCTTCTCTATAAAATTAAGAGGCTGTCCCAAAGGTAAACCGGGACAGCCTCTTGGAGAATATACGCTGGTTTGGTTTATTTGATAGCTCTGACGATGATACTGGCGGCTTCGGCTCGGGTGGCCTTGCCTTGTGGTTTAAAGGTCTTGTCGGCATAACCGGAGATTACACCGGCTTCACTAGCTGAAGCCACCGCATCCTTAGCCCAGGTTGATATGGCAGCCCGGTCAGTAAAGGTTATGGTATTTTTAGCTGCTGCCAGCTTGGCAGCTTTGCTCACCATAACCGCCATCTGTTCACGGGTGACCAGGTCGTCCGGACCAAACTGGCTGGAGCTGTAGCCATTGATTATACCTGCTGCAGCTGCAGTAGATATGCTATCTTTAGCCCAATGTTGCGCCGTATCCGCAAAAGCTTTCCCGGTTTGTAATTGCAGTTTGAATGCTTTCACCAAAACACTGGCAAATTCGGCCCGGGTAATATTATTATCCGGCTTGAAGCTATCGTCGGGGTAGCCTGCAATAGCACCGCTGGTTACAAGTTTGGTGATGCTGTCCGCACCCCAGTGCCCAGCGATATCGGTAAGCTTAACAGTGGTTACGATCGGCTTAGCTGTTTCCACAGGTTTCTTAATCGACAATACTGCAAATTTGGTAAAGTGATCAACCGACACAGTTATTATGGACCCATTGACCGTACCGCCGACATTTACCCATTTGGCATTGGCTTCATCGTAGTAATGAACTGCCACAGTCTCATCGCCGGATATTGATGCAGAATTGAAACTTAGTTTTAGTGTTACGGGTTTGGCAAATGTATAAGCATTTTTGCCCGCAACACTGAATTCATAGACCTCACTGGCCAGTTTGCTTCCCGAAGGAGCTGCTGGAGAGGAAGTTGCTTTTAGTACTTTTACTTCAACCGCTGTAGTTTCTTTCAAAGCATTGGCAGGGATCTCTACAACTGCATCAGTGCCTAATCCCACGCTGCCTCCCGCTGCCGGCGCAACTGAGGCGTTTCCGGTAGTGCTGGTAACTGCTTTGTCGGCTGGGGGTTGAGTAGAACCGCCGCCTCCGCCACCAGAGGGAACGTTAACGACCGGGTTTTGCGAGGTCGCACTGGCCGCAGGTTTAACAATAGCAAACTTGGTCAAGTGGTTTACAAAACCGCGCAAGACATGGTTCACCTTGTCATTGGTCGATTGGATATTTACCCAATCCTGAATATTATTGTCCCAGTAGGCCAGTTGCAAGCGATCAATTTCATCAGCGGTTAACTGACTGACATATTCGCTGTAATCAAAAGTAATTTCCATGTTTCCATTGAGGGTTGTGAACGCTGTACCGTTTCCGTCCTTGATGGTAATCTCTTTGCCGCCGCCTACCGGTACGGAACTGGAGGTGCTGGGCACCATGCTGGTATTCTGGGTAGTTACCATGGCATTGCTGTTGCTGCTACCCAGGGCTCCGGGCGGTATGCTCAATTTGATTCCGGCTTGCGGGTTGCTGATTACGCCGCCGGTGCTCGGGGTCACATTGGCATTGGCTTTGTCCAGGTTGAAGTTCGATATGGGACTTAAGGCTATGTCCTGGTTATCCATAACCGCTGTCGGCGTAATGGTTACACGGCTGGCAGCGGCGGTTTGGAAGCCGTCCGCTTTGGCCTCTATGATCCAGGTATTGCCCTTTGGCAGGCTTAATTCATAACTAAGGCTGTTATTAGCGGCCTGTATTACTGTGCCTATCCACTTGCCGTCATCTGAAGTAGCCCAGATAAATGCCTGGCTGGGCAGAGTGCCTGATGAAACTGTTAACGATCCGCTAATCTTGACAGTGTTACTCAAAGCCGCCATAACGGCGGTTTGGTTGGCCTTGTCTGCAGCGATGGTAATATTTTCAGATGCGTAGGGTGTGTATCCCACTTTTTGAGTCCTTATCTTTACCATCTTGCCCGCAGGTCCGACAAATGACGCCTTGCCGTCGGCACTTGTCAATTTACCGTCAAGTATGAATTTGCTTGAAGCGTCCTCTAATGTAGCCCAGGCAGCGGGTATAGCGGCGCCGGCGCCGTCATTGACCTGAACGTTAATCGTAACCATTCCCTGGCTGAGATTGCTTGTGAAATCAACCATGGCATCATTGTTTGTTGTATCAGCAGTCATTGTCGGCAGGCGGCCCGCGCCTTTGACATACGCCTCTACGTTATAGATACCAGCGGGAACTTTAATCTCCACAGAACTCTTATCGTTTATTTCTATGCCACTATTGGAGTCATGTTGATTTGAAGCTCCCACAAACCCATTTACTGACCTTCCAAAGTTCACTGTAATAGTACGTGATACAACATTGAAGTTTTTGTCACTTAAATCGGCATTCAGGCTGGATAAATTGATGGAAGGCTGCTCGCCGAAACCAGGTAGCCAGCAGTGCAGGATATAACTGCCGCCTTTCTTCAGTTTTATCTGGTAACTGCCGTCGGCACCGGTCAGAGCACCATTACCAGGGCCATTTGTATTCTCAGCCCATACGGATACATTGGATACTGCCTCTCCGCCTTTGGTTACCTTACCGCTGACTGTAACCAAAGTATCTCCACCCGGAACAGTGAGGCTGAGATTGGTCACGTCCGTACTGCCGACATCAACTGTCTTTTCCGGGAGTGGGCCATATCCAGGTACAAAACCATTTAACCTCCATGAAGTGTCGGGGTTAACAAACAGAACAAACTGTCCGTTATTATCTGTTATGGCATCCACGAATTGACACCCGTTTTGCTGGCAGGCAAAAACCGGAACACTAGCAACACCGGTATTACCGTTCAGCACCTTACCAATAATCTTGCGTCCCGGTTTTTCCATAGAAAATACTATGGCATCCGAATTGGCCGGCTCGGAAGCCGATGCTACAACAGTTTTCTCCGGTACTGGGGGCATACCAGGCTTAAATGCATTAACGGTATAGTTGCCGTCCTTTAGTTTCAACAGGCAGTAGCCATCAGTATCAGTCATGCCTCCGCTACCCACGCCCACAGTGTTCATGGCCGAAGGATTATAAGCGTTCACACTCGCATTGGGAATTGCACTTCCTGATTGATCAACCACTCTAACTTTGATAAAGCATTTAAGGCTCTCAATTATAATCGGGGGTACGGTTTGAATATCCTTTGTATTCGGCACAAAGAAATTCCGGGGCATCGGGGGTATCCAGGTCATGGCAGTCATAGGGGCAGGCATTGCCGCCCCGGCAGCAATGTTTTGCACAGGCCGTACACCAATTATATACTCCATATTGGAATTCAAATAAAGGCTGTAGGTTCTGTCATTGTCCAGGTCTTTATCGTCCGCGGTATCTGTCTCCCGGAAATTCATGGGGCTGCAGGCATAGACTACTGCCTGTTCGTTAACTGGCAGCCCTTGCACTTGAATTTTCACCTGTGTCAGGCTGGTGTTTTGCATAGATTCCAGCACCAGGTCCAGAGTAGTATCACCCTTTAAGAAAACCGGTGTAGGCACCGGCGAGGGCAGATACCCCGCAGGAGGAGTCATCAGTCCGGCAATATAGTCCCGGTCTGCCGCAAGATCTTTAAATGTAGTAGTGCCATTCACTACTGTTTGTTTAATTAATCCCACTCCGGGGCAGCCCAAGGTTATAACGGCGGTACTATCGTTTATGATATTATTACTGGTTTTGTCCTTGAGATTGATTGTAATTGAATTGTTGCCGCCAGCGTCTATATTCACGTTGGACAGATCCAGAGATTCCAATAGCTGTCCGGCAGATGTCTGAGTGGTTGCCTTCAATGTCTCCGTCGGCGGTGCAGCAGGATTCGTAATACCGCTCAACATAAAGGATAAATAGCTGTTACTTTCCTGTTGGCTGCCTATAGCATCGCTAAATTCCAGGGTTATTTTATTATTATTCTTATCTACGGTAAGTTTAAGTATAGTAATATTCCCAAGCCCCGGGCCGTTAATATCGGCATTCATCGGGGCAAAGCTTTCCGGAGAGGTGTTAGGTTGCGGAGTAGGAGGAACCCCAGGAATGGGGGTCTGGGAAGGCGGCACCGGTGGCGTCGCGCTTGTTACCTTGGCATTGTCCAGTAGCCCGCTATAGCTGCTCGGAAATATCAGGCTCAGGCTGCCACCCGCTGGAAGACATTTTTTCAAAGGAACCTGGAATAGGTAATCCGATACCGTGTTCTTCATAGGAGTCAGCGCTGAAACCTGGGGCGGCATCATTAAATATTGATCAGTCTGGTTGCCGATGTAATCAGTATAATTCACGAATTCAAAACTAATGGTTCTTGAAGCAGCCAGTTTGGCACCGGAACTGGATACAAAATCCTCCGGTATTGTGACCTTATAGATTCCAGAAGTGAAAGCGGTTTCCGGAATGAAACGCAGAGCGCAAGGGTCAGTAACCGTCGGATTAACGGGGTTAGGCCTTAGGCTCCATGTTCCAGTAACGGTAACACCTTCACGTTGCACGGTTATTTTTGAATTAGCTAAAGATGCGTTTACCTCCTGGTTAAAACCAAGATTAAGTTCATTCATTACAGGTCTTTTATCCTGCTCCTGGGGGTCGCTCCACATCAGAGCAAAACCTTGTTGGACCGGCGGTGCCGAAGTTATTGATGACTGCATGAAGTTGCCAGTGTTTGCATAAACACTTTGGCTCACGCCTGCATTATTAAGATATCTGTTAACTGTCGCCGAATACTGTCCAGCACCAACATTCAATGCAAAGTTATAATTGTTGCCGGGTGCAGCCAAAGGTGCCCCGGTCCAATTTACACTACTTAACGGAAAACTTAAGTTAGCCCGGTGGTTATTCCAGACGATTGGACCCTGCAAATTAATCGGTGCTGGGTTAAATGCCCCATTATAGACTGAAAGACTTACTGAGGTAACCGAATCATCTGGAGATGCTATTTCGGCTGTTAGGTTATCGGCGGTGGTCCTAACAGGATTGGTAGTCCAATCAACATTAGTCCAATTTAATTGCCAGTTGGCTGTTGCCGGCGAAACCTGTGCAAAAACAAAAAGCAAAACCATTAATAGAGACAAACCACGAACCGGCTTACGTATATGGTACAAAATTCTCCCTCCTTAAAGGTATGTTTTATAGCCAGATCCCCTCCCACACAGATACGCTATATCAATGACTAAGTATTGTCCCCCTTTCTTCATTTTTTATGGGATAGTTACGATCATTTTTCTTATGGTTTTTACTTCCTTTAAACCTAATAGCTATTCGACATGCTTTTTGGATTATCCTTCCTTTATCAAGATTTTAATAGGATATATGGAAAGAAGTATCTGAGTATATAGTCCTATCTAAGTTTGTAGGAAACTATGGCCGAGTGCCACATAATAGTAGAGGTTATTTTTCGATCTGTTCGCATGTAACCATAAATGAAATTCATTCAGAAAAAGTATTAGGACCCGACTGTCGGCGACCACATCTGAAATGCAGACAATGTTTTTTGGGAAAATGATTAGAGGTCCGGATAAACCGGACCTCTAATAAATATAATTCCTGGCGACGACCTACTCTCCCACATCTGAAATGCAGTACCATCGGCGCTGGAGAGCTTAACTGCCGTGTTCGGTATGGGAACGGGTGTGACCTCTCCGCCAT
>Ga0209340_1000310_pt1 | contig 59322 bp, 53 predicted proteins | sample EPASupsiteSAE323_FD_187266 | JGI IMG/M metagenome (GOLD analysis project Ga0209340, IMG submission 187266) | Bioremediated contaminated groundwater from EPA Superfund site, New Mexico - Sample SAE3-23 (SPAdes) (version 2) | ecosystem: Environmental > Aquatic > Deep subsurface > Groundwater >... | reverse complement strand
CTCGATGCTTATCTCTCTATCAATAACCGGCTTGATCCATCTTAGCCGCTCCGCGGCTATATTTTCGGCCATGGTTTTCATGTCCCCAGCTTATCGAAAAAGGTGCAAAATGTCCGTACACATTACCCGTCACTATTGACTATTTTAATAAAAAACATTATAAATTTACCGGAGGGTATCCATGATTCCAAAAAAGCTGATTACTCTGTTAATAGTAATTTCTATACTGTTGTTTTTATCGGATCCAGTATCGGCAAAAGGCGGAAAGTCAAGCTTGAAAGCTGATGATATAGCAAAAATCATCAAAGCTTTTGGCAAGTTGCTTAAAAGCTTCCACCTGGAAGCCAACGGCAACTACGAAGAGGCCGATCAAAACCAAACCGGAGAAGCAAAAGATACGCCAGGCTTCCTGGCATGGATCGCGGTTCCCGCGGTCCTAGGCGCCGCGTATATGCGGCGCAAAAGAGGCTGAAACATTTCCTCTTTTTTCAATAAAAAAACGCATTTTATTTCTATAACAAAAACGTCCCGGCCACCCCGGGCATTTTTTCTTCCTTCCCCTAATTAATTTTCAATAATTATTTTTGCGTTGCTCGCGCGCGCGACGACGCAAGCGAAAGCAAATTTTTAGCAAAAAATTATGCGCAAAAAGCAAAGATTTTATTGAAAATTAGCCCCTCATCTCCTCTTCCTTCTGCGTCCAATCCTTGTATTTTTCTTCCACAATATCCTTTTCTTTCTTTATCCGCTGGTGTTTTTCCTCCAACGCCGCCGGAATTTCGCGCTTCTGCTTGGTGTAATAATCATAAACCGCCTCCACCAAGGCATCAGCCGCCAGTACCGAACAATGCAATTTGATCGGCGGCAACCCTCCCAGTTCGTTAACGATATCCTGCTTGTTTATCCCCACGGCATCTTCAATGGTCTTACCCTTGGCCAGGTCCGTGATTGCGCTGGAAGTGGCAATGGCCGCCACGCAGCCGAAAGTTTCGAATTTAATATCTTTTATTATCTCCTGCCCCGCCTTATTCTTGGCCACCTTGATATAAAGCCACATCACGTCTCCGCAAACGATGTTACCCACCTTGCCGATACCGTCGGCATCAGTGATCTTGCCATAATTATGCGGTGCCTTGAAATGATCCATCACGGTCGCGGTATATGGCCCGCGGGCATCGCCGCCGGTCTTGGCGCATCCGGAGCATTTGGTTTTGCAAACCGCCGGTTTTTTTACGGTTTTGGCAGGCGTTTTTTTAATGATTTTTTTTTCCATTGTTGAATTTACAAATTATCGGTCTTGAATGGTGAAATTTCCCGCAAACGTGCGATGATCTTGGGTAAAAGCTTAAGCACATAGTTCACATCGCTCTCTTTTGACCAGCGCCCCAAAGACAAGCGCAACGATCCATGCGCCTCCTGCGGCTTCAATCCGATCGCGGTCAAAACATGCGACGCAGTTAATTTTGCCGAAGAACACGCCGATCCGGTAGACCCGGCAATGCCGTTGATATCCAGCTGGATGATCATGGACTCGCCCTCGACAAATTCAAACCATACATTGACATTCCCCGGCAGCCTCTTGGTGGGATGGCCGTTCAAATGCGACCCCTTGATGCTGGCTAATATTCCATTGATCAATTTATCGCGCAACTTGATCTGCCGCGCCGCCTCTTTGGCCATTTCTTTTTTGGCAATCAATCCTGCCTGCGCAAAACCGTAAATGGCCGGCACGTTCACTGTACTCGACCTCAATCCCGACTCCTGGCCGCCGCCGTGCAATAGCGGTTCGATCTTTACCCCCTGGCGCACATAAAGACAAGCCGCCCCCTTCGGCCCGTAGATCTTTTGTGAACTGGCCGTCAAAAGGTCGATATTCATTTTCTCCACATCGATCGCCACCTTGCCGAATGACTGCGCCGCATCGGTATGGAAATGTACCCCTTTCTGGCGGCAGATCTTGCCGATCTCCGCGATCGGCTCGATCGTGCCGATCTCATTGTTGGCGTGCATCACCGAAACCAAGATCGTGTCCGGCCGGATCGCCGCTTCCACATCTTTTGGATCCACCAAACCGTAATTATCCACTTTTAAGCGCGTCACTTCAAACCCCTGCCTTTCCAGCCATGCCGCGCTTTCCAAAACGCACGCATGTTCTATTGGCGAAATTATTAAATGTTTGCCCCGCAACCGGTTGGCAAACATCACTCCCTTCAACGCCAGATTATTGCTTTCCGTGGCCGATCCGGTAAAAAATATCTCTGCCGGTTTGGCATTGATGATACCCGCAATATCCGTCCGGCTTTGCTCCAAAACCTCGCGAGATTCTTGCCCAAAGCTATGGAATGACATCGAGTTGGCAAAAATTTCGGGAAGATTCTTATCGGCAAGTTTAGCCACCCTGGGATCCACCGGCGTCGCCGCGGCAAAATCCATATAAATACGCTTTATTGGGGAAGTTAAAACGCGCTTCTTGGATTTTTTGGCTGTTTTTTTAACCATATTTTTAAAATTATTTCTAACTTTTTTAAAAATTTTTATCGATAAGGTTTTGCAAAGTCACCGATCCCAAAAAATCATCAACCGCCGCCTGCATTTTTATCCACAAGCATTTGGCTAAGCAATCATGTTCGCGGCTGCATTCGGCATCGATGCATTTGACCTTGGTCACCGGCTTTTCTAAGGCATTGAAAATTTCGGAAATTTTGATCTCCCGGGCCAACCGGCTCATTATGTAACCGCCGCGCACACCCTTCTTAGCCGCCAATAAATTCTCTTTCAAAAGCTTGGCAAATATTTTTTCTAAATAATCGTTGGGGATCTTTTCGCGCAAGGCGATTTCGCGCACCGACACCGCGCGGCTATCGATTGAATTCTGCGCCAAATAAACCATCGCGCGCAGCCCATACTGCACCTTAGTGGAAATTTTCATGTAACGGTTTGGAAAACGGTTAAATTTTTTGTTTTTTAAAACCGACTCATTTTGTCGGTTTTAGCATATCAAAATCATTATTGTGCGTCAAATAAAAAAAGATTTTCCAACCCCGATATATATTCTAATAGGAGCTGGAACTCTTCCCCAACATAAATACTTCCCTTTATAGGGTGGCCGCTAGTACCGCTATGCCCTGCCAGCCATCTGTCGAAAGAACTGCCGCGCTTTCATTGATAGACTCCACGATCTTCTTCAGCGTAATCTCATCTACGCCCATGTAAGCACCAACAATAACCTCAGCGAATTCTTTCTCGGTAGGCTCTTCACCCGGCGTAATCTCTTCGGGAACATCTATCGGCACCAAATCCCCGCTTGCCAAAGCCTCTAGCAAGGCAATAGCGACAACTCCGCTTTCGCTATCCGGCTTCTTGATACATTCTATATATGGCCCCGCGTCAAATGGGCCTTCCTCATCTCTTTCAGATTTATCGCACAAAGTCTCATCTCCGCGCACCTACAATTGCGCTTAGATACTTATACATTAAATAATTTAAAATGGCAAATTTATGTATTTATTTTTTATATTCCCAATAAGAATAAACCACCAGCCACAATGTTGCGATCAATAATCCCGCGATCAAGAACAAAAAATAGCGGCCGCCAACAAGTATCGCCAGCAAGCTCGCGATCCCGAATATTTTAAATATTTTTGCCGCTAGCTTATGAGTCTTGTCCCATGATGTTTTACTGGAGATCGTCCATGGCGTCCTAATCCCCACAAACCAGTTTTGTTTGGTGTTTTCCATTAAATAACCCAGATAATAGAATAATCCCGCGAATGCCGGCGCCATCGCCGGCATCATATCGAATCCCACCCCTTTGTTCCATAATATCGTCAGCGCGTAAACATAAATCATGAACGCCGCAAACGCCGCGATAAATTGATCGTATTGCTTTTTAAACCCGCGGTAATTTTCTCTCATTGGGTCAAATTTCGGCAAAACCGTCAGCAGCAAAACCACCGCCAGTGTAATCACCGGCATTAAAAATAATGCCCATCCTTTTGACGTATAGCCATTGGCCTGCCCGTCCATACCCCAATGGCTGGCCATCAGGTCCGGCATTAACGGATAAAAATAAACTCCGGCGGCAAACGCCGCGCCGATAGCTAAAATTGTTATTAATTTGATATTTGCCATATATTTAAAATCCCAACACTGCCAGCATCGCAATCGAACCGTGGAGCAAGGCCAGTGTCAAAGTGATTATTACCGCGCGGATATGCCAGACAAAAGGGAAACCGGCGCGGCCCGAATGGAATAGGTAACCGATTGTTGCCGTAGCCAACAATGAAACTAAAGTTGCCAGGCCGCCCCAAGCAATCAGCGGCAAACCAAGAAAATTTTGGAAAGCGATTTGATAAATCATATCAGTTTGACGAATAATCGTAACGCCACAACGGCGGGTTTTTACGCAATATTTGCGCCATTGTCATCACGTTTTGCGCCAGGATTCTGGCTTCTTTAACATAAGCTTCATTTTCCACTATGGGCGTATCCTCAAAAGTACCGCGCAAAACGGATGACATCGCGTACATATTGTTGAACGGGGGAAACGCCATGCCGAAATGATTCAACGTCATGAACAACTGAGAGATTACCAAAGCCGCCCCCTCTTCATGCCCGGTAACGATAATGCCCGCGGTTTTTCCGAAAAAACGGCGCAAATACCCGCTGCCGGGAATTTCATCATCGGCCATCATTTGAATGAATTTGCTGTGTTTTATATTCAATCCGCGGTCCTTTGCCGCCGCCGGATCCGCCGGCGCCAGACTGCCGTCCAAGCTTATGCACCGGTCAATGAACAAGGCCATTCTTGAAGAAATTTTGAAATTGTTGACCGGGGTGGCAAAAATAATGATGTCGGCCTCCAATATTTTATCATATAAAATATTGCTCATATCGTCCCCTGTCGGGCTTCCTTTCGGATAGCAGGAGCAATAGAAATGGCAGTGCGCGTTGGTTGTCGAGTAGCAGCATTTGCACGGCTCAATGCGGTAATCGCGCAACGGGATCAATTCGGTTCTTGCGCCCCGCCGCGACAACTCATCCAAAGCCGCCCCAAGTAAAAATTCCGAATGGCTGTTCTCCGCCGCCATGTCGAACTCGCTGCGCGCCGAACCGGAAACTCCGATCGCCCGAACCGGTCCGGTTTTTTGCGTTAACTTTTTTGCTTCTTTTATTGCCGCATCGCGGATTTCATTGAATCTTGCCAGCGTCGCATCGTTGACATCCAAAACACTCTTTAATTCGCGATCGGTATATTTTATCCTATTCATTAAAATTTTTTTTGCAGTAATAATTATATTTCAGCTTGTTGTTCCTGTAAACGACACAACCCGGACAGATGCAACCATTATTTTTATACGCGCAAAAGCCAATGCCGCGGCGGCAAAAAAGACGCTCGTCTTTAGCCTTTGCGCATTCGTTGTGTGTCGGGCAATCAATGCACCGGCATTGGGCCAAATTAATTTCATTGTCGATAACTTTTGCCATTGAGTAATTTGCTATTCAACGATTATCCTGCCTTTCATTGAAGGATGGATGCCGCACGCATAGTCGTAGCTTCCTGCCTTATCGAAAGTAAAAGTGAAAGACTCTCCGGATTTAATCAAAGGCGATTTGAATATTCCCGATACGATATCGTGCACCGTATTATCTTCATTGGTCCAAACAACCGAATCCCCGACTTTTATGTTCAACGTTTCCGGCTGAAAAGAAAAATTCTTGATCGCCACCGACCCTGCTTGGCCAATGTCTTTCCGCGGGGTGGACAAAGGTTGGCCGGCATCGTTTTTTATTATCGGCGGTTTATTTGAATTGGCCGCCGCCAATAAAATAACTGCCAGCAGCACAAGAAATGGCAAACCAAACAAAAATATTTTTTTACTCATGAGTTTGAATTATGGGACCGGCGCTAACCGGCTTACCCTTTGAAAAAACATACCGCCACGAACCCAATCCCCAAACCGCGGCCACCATCATCAGCATGGTTCCGACCACCGGAATCGCGAACAACACCCAAAGTACCGCCACCCCGATGACCGCCTGCGCCATCGGCGAGTTCTGGTAGTTTTTCCAATAATCTTGGGCGATCTTTTTACCGATGGCCAGCGCCGCGAATACCCGCGCCAGCCAAAGCGCCGCCAAAAGGACCAACATTCCTAATATTGAAACCGGAATACCAATTATAGTAATTGCCAAGACTAGCGCCATCGCCGGAACCCCGGCCAGGAATAAAAATCCCCATCCCAGGCACCGAACCGGTTTTTCCAAAAGAATCCCGGCAATTTTTGAAGTAAATTTTTTGAAGAAAAAAACCAGCACCGCCGCCACGGCAAGATTTGCCAGAAGATCGAATATTTTATCGGCAATCCTCTGTGCCGGGATTTTTTCAAATTTTAAATCAGCAACCGGCTTGTCGGACGCCGGCACGATCCGCTTCACGCTGCCCAAAACCCGGCGATTGGCATCTTCGGCAATCTGGTTTTCGCTGGTATATGTCAACGCTCCGGCAATTTGTCCGTTATCCCGAAACGCCAAATTTTTATTGCGAAAATCCGCATTACCGCCAATCATGCCCCCGATATCGATCGAATCGGCGGCCCCCGCCACATTTTTTTCGATCCGGCCGTTGATGATCGCCTGCTGGCCGGCAAAAAGCATTTCCCCTGCCACGGTGGAACTGGCATTTAAGGTCTGGCCCGCCACGGTTACATTCCTGCCCACCCGACCGTTCATTTTTATGGTTTGCCCGGCCCCGCGCACGCTGCCGCCGACCCGGCTGGCCAATGTTATATTCTGCCCCGCGCAAATCACGTCCCCTTCAACCGTGCCGCTGATATCGATATTTTGCCCCGCGCAAATCACATCCCCTTTAACCTCGCCTTCAACCACCACCGTCTGGCCCACTGCCACCAAGGTTTCGTTAATCGTTTGCCCCTTGGGCACAACCACCGAATCGCCGGTTTTGATAACAAAAGCAGCAACCCCGCCCGGCAAAAGCATCAAAATTCCCGAAACCGCCGCAACAAAACATAAAATACACCGTTTGATATGTTGCATGATTGTTTTTTTAAAAATTATTAATTTTACAACGCCGGTCATGAAAAATCCATTAATAACTTTTATCTTCCCATATAGAAATTCTTTTTTTTAACATCAAATCTCTCAATGGCATAGCGCAGCATCGTCCGCGGCATGGTTTTATGGTATTTCAATAAAAACGGCTCTTCCGCCTCTTGGCCGCACCGCTTGCCGATCTCGCGCAGCCCCCAACCAACGGCTTTATGGATTAAATCCTCCTTATCGTTAACTAAAATTTCGGCAACCCTCAATGCGGGCTCCGGCTGGCCTTTGCCGATAAACCAGAAAGTTGCCAGCATCGCGATCCGCCGCTCCCATAAACTTTTTGATTTTGCCAATTCATAGATAATCGACTCGTCGCGGCCGTACAAATAAGCGCCCACGATCCGCGGCGCCGTCAGATCCACCAAATCCCAATTATTGATATATTCAGTTTTCGCCAAATAAAGATCAAATATGATTTTTTTGTCCGCTTCGCTTGCTTTTTCAAATTTCTTGACCAAAAACAACAGCGCCAGCAAGCGCTCCTCATGAAATTCGCTGGCCAGCAGTATCCTTACATCCTCGATTGTTATAACTTTCCAATAATCTTTAACCACGGCGCGCGTCTGCGGCACCATCACTCCCAAAAACTTATCACCCTCGGCATAACCGCCCGGTCCCGTCTTGAAAAACCGCGCCAGGTCTTTGGCCTTTTGCTTGCTCGCCCCCTCCCGCAATTCTTCTTTTATTATTTCCAACACTTGTCTTTAGCGGATTCGACCAGTAATTATTTTTGCAAAGCGCTATTTTGCGCGACTGGCGCAAAATACCAGGAAATTATTCAGACGAATAATTTCCGTGCTTTCAAAAACAATTACTGGTTGATTTCGCGACTATTTTTCCATTTACACCCGGTCATATTCTTGATCGCTTCCGCCTCGGCCGCAACGATCTCTTGTTTGTATTTCTGGTTTTCCGGATAGAACCGCGCGATCGCCAAGCCTTCGGCCACCATTTTTTCGTTAATGTTTGCGCCATCCAAAAAAATATACCGCAATTGCCGGCCATATTGGTCCAAGTTCTCATTATCCCTTTCCAGCCGCACGGTCTTGCCCAAAACTAATTCCTCTAAACGCAATCGCGCCGCGTCATAGCAAGGATAATTTTTTTCATCCGCATCGATACCCAGCAAGCGCACATGGTCGCCGCCCTGGATAATGATCGTATCGCCATCCAAAACCTTGGTCACAACCGCCTCTTGAAATGTTATAGCTCCATCCGTCCCGTTATTAGTCCGCAAAATTGGCACCAATGCCTCATTTTTAGCCCCCAACCACCCTAAAAACACCAGTATTATCGCCGTAGCCAAAGAAACCAGGATTTTTATTTGTTTTTTAGTCAGCTTCATTTTCCAAGAAGCGGCAAAAGTTTGCCGATTTCTTTTGCGGCATTAGCTTGCCCCTCTGCCGCGATCTCTTTCATTTTCAAAAAATCAAACCATTTGTACTCCCGCACCGGCGGTTTAAAGCAAAAGTCGCAATGCCGTTCTTCGAACCGGCTCAATTCCTTTTGGTAGATCGCCAGCGACCTTGCCGCCACCTCCAAGCGATTCATTTTGCCCGCGCGCGCATCAGCCATCTTATCGACTGCGTAGATCGACGACCCGATCACAAAGTCCGCCCCCATCGCGCGCACTTCCTCGGCCGGCAAGTTGCGCGTTACCCCGCCATCGATATAAAATTTACCGTTAATTTTTTCCGGAGTGAAAACTCCCGGATAAACCGACGACGCCATCACCACCGCCACCGGATCCCCGGATGTGAATATCTCCAACTCCCCGGTCGCTAAATTGGTCGCACCGCAAGAAAACGGGATCTTTAATTGATCGAACCCGCTCCCGGCTAATAATGAATTTAACGCTTCTTTTATATATTTGAACGCGCCGTCCGGGCCGGTTGCCAAAAGAAACCGGTCTTTTTTTCCAAAATTTGCCAGCGCCCCGTCGTAAAATTCATGAAGCGTCTCCAGACCGCCGATCGCGTATGCCAACCCAATGATCGCGCCGCTTGATACCCCGCAAATATGTCCTATCTCAATTCCGGCTTTTTCTATTTCTTCGATGGCGCCGATGTGCGCTACTCCCAGCGCCCCGCCGCCGCTCAACGCCAATCCGATTTTCATATAATTAAATATATCTTAATCTACGCTTTCGCGCCTTCGGATCCGCGGTTATCGGTTAATTTGGAATACAGTCCCAAAGCACGCTCGCCGCGAACAATACCCCTGTTCAAATCCGCCTTCCTTACCCGCGCATCATCGATATTTTGCTCGTAAAGCACTATATCTTTACCGATTCCGCCCGCATTAAGCATCTCTTCGATCTCTTGCGACAATTTACGTGCGGCTTCCAAATTTTCCGCCAATCCCTTCTCCTGCTCCGCTTCGGCAAGTCTTAATTTGGTAAAAATATTTTTAAGCGCCTCAAATTGCGGCAATCGCGGCGCCCGGTCCGGCGAATTTTCTTCCGAGTCTTCTAAATTTTCCAAGCTGGTCAATGCGTTTTTTACCAATTCCGTAAAGCGGCCGCGCGAAATCGCCGCATAACCGTGGTCGCCTTTTATCGAATAAAAACCGTTCAAAATATCTTTAGGCCCGCCGCGCAACGCCCCCTTTTCGCGCAAGTTATTGATCGTTTTTTCGATCGGAAAAATTTCATCGTCCACGCCCTGGATGATTGATATTTTAATGCCCAACGACCTTAAATGCGCCAAAATTTCAACAATATCGGCCCCGGAGATCGCTTTCGAATCATCCAACAACGCTTCTTTGGTGTATTTCGAAAATGTTTCTTTCATATCCTCAGCCCCGATCGCCATTCCAATTTGGCGGTTCTCCGCTTCCTGACGTTCCAGAGTGCCTTCTGCCCCCGGCGGTAAAAAACGCTCTTTTTGGGTCCTTACCAACCCCTTTATCATACTCACTACATTGCGCGCAATTAGTTGCCCCTGGCTATCTTCGCCGATCAATCCGGCCGGCTCGATCAAAACCAGATTGCGCACCCGCTCCGGATACATTGCCGCGTAAAGCACCGCTTCCCAGCCCCCCTGTGAATCTCCCACAAGATCGGCCATATCAATGCCATTTTCAACCATTACCTTGTGGGCATCGGCAATTCTCATCAACTCGCTTTCCGGGATCTTTTGGCCGAAATTTTTTCCAAATTCATCCGGCGCCGCGCCTAAGTTGTCCGCTTCGATGCCGCGCGGATGGTCGGCCGCCAGCACATGCCGCTCGGTCGCCAGGTCTTCCAGCATTCCCGTAATCGATTTTGCCGTCAAGCCACCCCAGCTTTTAAAAACATACGTTGCCACTTCGGATTTTAAATTTTCCGGCGACGGGGCTTTATTGAAAACTTCATACTGTCTTGGTTCCTTTTTTTCTTGCGCCTGTTCTTGTTCCGGTCGGTCATTACTGCAACCAAGCATATTTTCGTGATAATTGATTTCCATCGCAGTTTAAAAATATCGGTTTAAATTATTGTTCCATTTTACCACAACCGCCAAAAACAAAAACCGCCCGACAACAAAACATCCCCTTTAAAACAGAAAAAGGTTCAGGGGAACCTCAATATTCATTGTGTCTCAGCGACATGAAGGCACAATGCCTGTTCAAAGCACGATTCGCACACTTGTTCACTTGCGGCCTTGTTCACAACCGCCCGCGAATTGCGCTCCAAGGGTTTACCGCAAAGAGCAAACATATCATGCTTCTTATTGCGAAAATGAACTTTCTCCCCACCATGCTCTTTTCTCAGCTCGTAAATATCTGCTTGCCCATCTTTTACAACGATCCCGCTATTCATACATCTGTCCTCCAAGATTAAATTCCTTACAAACTAAGCTATTATAACAAAAATTGCAAGTAACGCCGCACATAATGCAAAGGATGTGATACATCGGCAATACCCCTAAATTACGAAAAAAGGTATTACTGCGGCATAGAAACATACAATTGACTTTAAGGCTAAATTTTACTATATAGGATACTATGCCTACCAAACGGTAGGTAGTCTAAAATACCAATAATTAAAATGGAGCAAAATTCCGACCGCAAAATCGAGATCATCGAGGCGGCCAAAAAGCTGTTCTCTAAAAAAGGCTACTCGCCCACTTCCATGGACGATATCGCCAAAGAAGTCGGCATCACCAAAGCCTCGCTTTACTATTTCTTCAAAGGCAAGGAAGAAATTTTTTCGGCGATCGTCAGCCAAGTAGCTGCCGAAGTCAAGGAATCACTTGGCCAGGAACTAAAAATCTGCAAGCCCGATGCTAGCGCCCTGGCAGCTATGATCGACCACACGATCACTATTTGCCTTAAAAACGGTATTGTTATTCGACCGATAGATTTGAAAGTTGCCAATCTGCATCCGCTGGTATTCGAAAGGATCCTGCCCATGCTCGCCGAAATCAAAACCGATTTAAAGCAGGTGCTCGGCTGCTACGGCGTTGCCAATAGCGAACTGGCCGCCGAAGTCCTGGTAAATTCCGTGCACGCTTACGTCCTGCAAAGCAAACACGGCATCAAAATTGCCAGCCAAAATGAATACAGTAGTTATCTGGCATCGCTATTTTTAAAGAAAAATAATTAGATATATGAAAACCATTGATTTTATAAAACAACGTAAAGTATCGATCTTGTTTTTGGCCATTGCGTTCATTATGGTCGCGGCAATATTCTCATCGAGATCTGCCAACCAAAAAATGAACAACGCCGGGGATGAAACGCAAACCGTCTCGCTTATCAATGTCGACGACTACCGCCAGGAAAATTCGGTCGAACTGGACAGTGGCACTGTGGAATCGCTGGGGCAAGCCGAATTAAAAAGCCAGTTGTCAGCACCTATCGCCAAAGTCAATGTCGTACTGGGAGATCGCGTCGCCGCCGGACAAATATTAGTCGAGCTGAAAAACGACGACATTAAGGCCCAATTAGACCAAGCCCAAGCCGGCCAAATTGCCGCCCAAGCACGTTTGGACGAAGTTGTCCGCGGCGCGCGCCCGGAAGACTTGCAAATTTCCAAGACATCATTGGAACAAGCCCAAAACAACCTTCTAAACTCCGTCAAAGACGCCTATGCCAAATCCGATGATGCCATCCATAACCACATCGATAAATTTTTTGCCAACCCGCGCCAATCGAACGCCGAATTCCAAATAATCGTTAATGCGGGCACAAGCCAGTCAACATTCGAAGGAAGCAACCCCGAACTCGCCGACAATATGGGCCATAAAAAATACGAAATCGAAAAAATACTTGAAAACTGGCAGATACAGCTCGCCGGTCTCAACCCTTCCAACATCGAAGCTAATGTTTCCCTGGCAAAACAAAACCTGCAAGCCCAGATCGACTTCCTCAACGAGATGGCACCGTTGGTCAACAGCATTTCAACCGATAATGCCACATACAAACAAACGATCGATGGCTATAAAACCGAATTTTCCGCCGCGCGCTCGACCATAAGCGGCTCGCAATCTTCGTTGAATAGCAGCGAAACTTCCTGGAAAGCCTCCAAAGAGGCGCTCACTCTAAAAGAAGCCGGCGCCTCATCGGAACAGATCAAACAAGCCCAGGCCGCCGCGGCCCAAGCGAAAGCTTCGGTTGCATCCCTGGAAGCAACGCTTGAAAAAACCGCCATCCGCTCCCCGATCGACGGTAAGATTTCCCAAATCTCGGGTCGCGTCGGCGAACTGGCCACTCCCGGCCAATTGATCGCCAGTATCGTCAACCCCGACGCGTTGCGCGTTAAAACCTATATCTCCGAAAACGATTTATCGCTTGTCAGCGAAAACGATCCGGTAACCATCAACGGCACCGCCAAGGGAATCGTCCAAACTATTGCTCCGGCAATTAACCCGCAAACAAAAAAGATCGAAGTCAACATTATCGTCACGGAAAATTCCCAAAAACCAGCGATCATCGCCGGCCAGAACGTAAGCCTGAAAATTGCCAACCGGAATAATAAAAACAATACATACCTCTTGCCCATACAAGCGGTTCAATTTTCTGGCGGGAATAACTATGTTTTCACCGTAGATAACGGGCTGGTCAAGCAAGTGCCGGTCACAACCGCCGAATTGGTCGGCGAAAACGTAGAAGTGGTTAATGGTCTTCAATCCGGCACCAAAATTATCTCTTCGGTACGCGGGCTCGAAGCTGGCGAAAAAGTAAATATTCAAAATTAAATTATATGGAACCCAAATCTTCCGACCATTTATACCTGGACCGGTTGAAATTCAATCCGGATTTGAAAAAAATGTGGCTAAGTTTTTTTGTGTATAAATTCCGGATAATTATTCTTTTGATTTCACTGGTATCGATATGGGGAGTTTACTCTTTTACCAAATTGCCCCGCGAATCGAATCCCGAAGTCAAAATCCCCATTGCGGTTGTCAGCACGGTCTTCCCCGGCGCCTCGCCCGCCGACGTTGAAGAGCTTGTCACGAAAAAAGTGGAATCTAAAATTTCAGGGATCCAGGGCATTACCAGCCTCACCTCGACATCCGCGAACTCTATTTCCAGTGTCGTGGTCGAATTCGACCCCAAACAGGATCTGGAAGATTCCATCCGCAAAGTGAGGGATGCCGTTGTTAATATTTCATCGAGCCTTCCCGACGATGCCAACGAGCCCCAGGTGCGGGAAATTTCTTTCGACGACACGCCGATACTAACCGTGGCATTAAGCGGGCCCTATGACGGTTTCACTCTTTACGATTACGCCCAAGACGTTAAAGACGAATTGGAGAAGATCTCCGGCATTCGCGAAGTGCAAATTACCGGTGGCGACCAGCGCGAGATCGAAGTCGCTTATGACCCGGGCAAATTGGCCCATTACGGAATTACTCTCGATCAGGCCAATAATGCGATAAAAAACGCCAACATCGCGATTCCTTCGGGGAATTTTGAAGGTCAAACCTACGTCTATCCACTGCGGGTCGATGGTCGGGTTTACGACGCCGCGCAAATCGGCAACATTCCGGTATCGGCAAACGGAACAGGAAGTCTGATCCAGATAAAAGACTTAGCACTGATACGCGAAACCGCGATTAAAAAAACAATGTACTCGCGTATCGCCGCAACCGGGCAAGCGCCGCAAAACGCAGTCACCGTAAGCGTCATTAAACGCACCGGCGGCAATATCATCGAAACCGTCTCTAAAGCTAAAGACTCCCTAAACGCTTATGTCAATTCTATCCCGGGGCTAGATTATCGCATTACATACGACGAGGCAAAATACATCCAGGAAGACTTTGACCAGCTGCAACACGATTTTATCTTGACGCTGTTTTTGGTGATCGGTATCCTTTTTTTGCTCATCGGCCTAAAAGAAGCTTTTGTGGCTGGACTGGCGATCCCGTTGGTATTCTTCATCACTTTCGGGGTAATGGATATGACCGGCATTACCTTGAATTTTCTTTCCACATTTTCCCTCTTACTTTCTTTGGGGCTTATCGTTGACGACGCCATCGTTGTGGTTTCAGCCACCAAACAATATATGCGCACCGGAAAATTCACGCCCGAAGAAGCTATCTTGCTGGTATTGAAAGATTTCCGCGTAGTCCTGACAACCACTACCTTTACCACCGTATGGGCATTCTTGCCATTGCTTTTTTCCACTGGTATCATGGGCGAATTCTTAAAATCCATCCCCATCACGATCTCAGTTACCCTGATCGCTTCATTAGCGATCGCGCTCATGGTAAACCACCCGTTAGCTGCGATCCTCGAAAGGGTCCGGTTCACTAAGGGGTTTTTCTTTCTATATTCGGCCGTGCTATTCGCGCTGGCCGCAATTATGTTCTCGCAAAACAACCTCGCGCTAGATATCGGCGGCGCGGTCATTTTGGCCGCCCTGGGATTGATGGTCTATTGGTATGAAAAAGGCGGCAAGCACGCACTTGAAAAAAACAAAATTTTGGTGCTCGCGGAGACCAAAAACGATGATCTGATCAAGGAGAGGTTGCGGGCGCATGCCGGCGTTTCAAAAAACAATACCAAAAGCAAGCTTCTCCACGGGATCATAAATTTAAACGCCGCCCTGCCTTTGTACGAAAAATTTTTATCCAAACTAATCATTAATTCCAAACTGCGGCGCAATTTCTTGCTCGCGATGCTGGTATTGTTCATCGCCGCCGTAAGCTTGCCCATATTCGGGATCGTTAAAAGCGAATTTTTCCCGGCCGATGATTTCGGATACATGTATATCAATATCGAAGCGCCCACCGGCTACCGGCTCGAACAAACCGATAAGATCGTCAGCGAGGTCGAAAACCGCCTGTTAAAATATAAGGAAATCGACAATTTCTCCACGGCCGTAGGCGCGCTGGTTTCAACCAGCGGCATGGGAGGAAGCTCCAGTGCCTCGGATAAGGCGTCGATTACCATCAACCTGGTCGATAAAAGCGAGCGTCAACTGAAATCGTACGAACTTGAAGAGATCTTGCGCAAAGAATTCAGCAACATCAAGGACGCCGAAGTTACCGTGGTCTCCTTGCGCGGCGGGCCGCCCAGCGGCTCGGCATTCCAGGCGCAAATCAGCGGTCCCGATTTACAAGAACTGCAAACGATCGTCGGCGGACTGAAACCGATACTCGATTCAATTCCCGGAGTTGTCAATTCGGCCATTTCCTTGAAAGAATCTTCCCCGGAATACACATTCACTGTTGATCACGCCAAACTTGCGGAAAATAAATTATCGGCGGCTTATGTGGGATCGGTTTTGCGCACCGCCGTCTCAGGCGCCGAAATAACCACGGTATTGCGGGAAAATAAAGAAATAAAAGTTATTGCGCGTTTCGGGGAAACCAGCCTTCCAAACCTTGAAAGCGTCCAAAACCTCACCTTGGTCAATCCCCAAGGACAAACGGTATTCTTGAAAGATATTGCCGCGATCGCGCTAAAGCCTTCGGTAGAAAAAATTTCGCGCATCGACCAGAAACGCACCGTGCTTTTAACCAGCGATATCACCGCCCAAACAACTTCTAATGAAGTTTTGGCAAAATTCCAAGAAAAACTGGCCGCATCATATAAACTTCCGGCCGATTACCAGATAACCTACGGAGGCGCCAACGAAACTAATGCCGAATCCGTGCAATCAATCATTGCCGCCATGGGACTGGCTTTCCTATTGATCATCGCCACCATGATCGTACAATTCAATTCATTTATTAAAGCGATGATCGTATTGATAACTCTGCCGCTGGCGCTGATCGGGGTATTCTTTGGCATGGCGCTCCTGGGTGTACCGCTAAGCTTCCCCGGGCTGATCGGCATCCTGGCGCTCTTCGGCATCGTCGTCAAAAATGCCATCATCTTGATCGATAAGATCAACCTCAATCTTGCCAGCGGCATTGAATTCAACGAATCAATAATCGATGCCGGCAAGACGCGGTTTGAAGCGATCTTCATCACATCGTTTTGTACTATTATTGGCATCGTTCCGATCACCCTTTCGGCCGTTACCTGGCAGGCATTGGGCGTGGCTATTATCGCCGGATTAAGCATTTCATCGTTCTTCACTTTGTTTGTTATTCCGTCGCTTTTCGCCAGTTTCGTAAAACGCTGATTTTATACAAAAAAACCCGCTGTTTTCGGCGGGTTTTTCGATTTAGCTACTCCAGCGCTTCCACGCAACCGTTGAACGCGGCCACTCCAACATTGTATTGGTCGATGTGAGCTTTATAAACATCGTACGCGGATTTTATTTGAACATTTATGCTGTTATACGCGTCTATATCGCGGTTTACCGCATTTACTGCCTGCTCCAACTCTGATTTCTTCGCCTTTAATTCGCCATTAGACTTCCATTGTCCGGCCATTGCCGCCAATTCCTGTTCCAAAGTTTCAATATTGTCTTTCTGCTGGTTGATCGAATCGTACAATTTTTTTTGCTCGGCGCTAAGGCTGTCCAATTGCGCCTTATTATCGTCGATCAATTTGGAAAGCGCCGCGTCAATTTCCGGGCAAGAAGATCGCGGTACTCCGAATTCCTGTACCGCCAGCCAAGTTTTTTTACCGCCAAAGTTGCCGTAGCCCACCGCCACCCCGATCTCTTTATAACCGGCTTTCAAAATATTCTCCCGATGCCCGGGGCTTGCCATCCACGCTTGCACCACGTCCGCGTCATCGGTATAACCACCCTTGGCTAAATTTTCGCCGATCGCAATAAAATCATACCCGGCCGCACTTATGAAATAAGTCGCATCTTTCCCAGCTGGAGAAACGTGCTCAAAATATTGGCCGTTGAACATATCCTTGACTTTCGCCGCGGCCGCCGCGCTAAGCTGTGCATTCTCTTTTAATTCGTAACCGGCGCCCAAATATAACAACCTCTGTTTATTGGTTTGTTCAACGATCCCTTGCCGGGTTAGTGCGCCATCTCCAGCAACTTGGCTTGCCGATAATGACGGCAAATCCTTGACCGCCGGCGCGTTTACCGTTTTGGGGGCTACCGATGTTTTTTCCGGAACGCCTTTTCCGGCCAAAGGATCATAAACCGCGGTACTGCTGGCCGCCCCGCCGCTACCGGTTCCAGCAACCACAGTTACGGTGGTCGTCGCCGTATAGGGCGTCACGGGGTCAAACGATGGAAGAAAAACCATTAGCCGCGTAAGCATCAACCAAAAAAATAACGGAAACAATACCAGTAGTATTAAAAACAAAATTTTTTGCAAAATACCCAATAGTTTCATTGATTAAATAATAACACAAAAAAAGCCTTAACGGCTTTTTTGATTAAATTGTTCGTAATGGCTAATATTGTTCGCAGCGTAGCTGGTAAAATCCCATCGCGTGGTCGCACGAAGGACATGATTCCGGCGGCCTCTTGCCGAAATGAATATATCCACATTCGCGGCACACCCACCAGGTATCAGCCGCTTTTTCGAAAACCGTCCCCGCCTCCACTACCTCCAAAACCTTTTGATAGCGATTTTCGTGGTGTTCTTCAGCCTTAGCAATCGCCCGTAAGCGCTGGGCGATATCCGGCAAACCCTCTTCGTCGGCGGTACGTGCAAAATCCGGATACATTTGCGTATGCTCGTAATTTTCGCCTTCGATGGCAGCTTTTAAATTTTCCCCGGTCGTACCATAAACCGTGGGTACTTCGGCCGCGACCGCGATCTTTTCTCCCGCCTTGCCGGCCTTTTCCTGCAGCTGCTTTATTAATTTGAACAGCCAGCTGGCATGCTCGCGCTCATTGTCCGCGCTCAAGAGAAAAACTTCCGCGATTTGTTCGTAGCCTTCTTTTTTGGCGATCTTGGCATACATCGTATAACGGTTGCGTGCCTGCGATTCGCCGCAAAACGCCGCCGCCAGATTTTTTAATGTCTTTTCCATATATTTTATTATGATTTTTGTAATTTTTGGTTGGTTTTGATTTATTATTTATCGATCATGATTTATGAATCTAAATTCATTCATAAATCTTAAAGCGGAAATCGTGATTCAAGAATTTTTGTATTCCTTGCGTTCTTTGTATTCCTGCTGCTTGCCGCTGTTCCATTGCTGTACCGGCCGCAAATAGCCGCAAACCCGGGAATACACTTCGCACGGCTTGTAATTTGCCAAGCGCACGCTTTTTTGATAGCAATCGCCACATTTAAAAACCCGGTACTCGTTACCACTTTCCTTATAAGACAGCAGCACGCCGTTTTTTATTTCGTCTCCTGCGATCACAATAGGCCCGTGGCAATCGCAGCATTTTTGTGGTTGCTCCATATTTTTTGTTCCAATAGCCGGACACCGGCCCCTGGCAATCATCAATATTTATAAAATATTGAACATTGCTTAAAGCTCGAAGCTTGGTTATCGGACGTTACCGCCCTGCGGTTTGTGTTTCTATTCTATCCCGCCCATTGGCGCCGTCAACTCTGATCCCTTGATTCGTTCAGCAAAAAAATAAACCTTATAAACTAAAAGAGACTAAGACTAAAAGATAGCCTTGTCTCTCATTGAAAAACCTGAGCCTAGGGACCTGTTCTGAAATAAATAGGCACTACTTTATAAAATTCACCCCCTATCATTGCCGTTGCGGCACCGTTAGGTAATCTTCTTATTTCCGTCATTTTAGCGCCTAGTCGCACAAGGCACCCCACCGGATCAGGTGATCCCATTTCTGTCATATATCTCCTTCCTTATATCTGGCACAAGTTGCGATAAATTATCGCAAGGCGCAAGTGTTGTAAAAGGGCTTTAAAAAAGATTTGATTAATAATTAATGTACAAAATTATTTGAAAATAGCAATAGGACACGCGTTATTGACAAATAAAAATAACCATAATATGCTTTTCTTGAGCTTTGAGGTAGTTGCGTCCACCGACCACGGTTGAGATCGCATCTACCCTAGCTCACTTTGCTCGTTACCATAAATCACAATGAATGTCTCGCACCGTCCCGGCATGCAATGTGGCACTATTTTCTCTCCTTCCTAAAAGCCCACATGCTGCCGGACGGCCAAATCATAATTAGGCGTTGCAAATTATGCTTCGCCTCTCAAATTCACAATATGGCGGTACTTATGTATCGCCGCTAAACTTTTATAAACGCTCCGGCGATTTTTTTATAGAAAAACCCATTTCCTAAATCGCGGGTAAAGATGTAAAATTAAATAATATAATTGGCATATAATTTCATTAAATAATCACATGTCTCTGGCCCAGATCCATAACTTCTTTAATCCTAAAACCATCGCGGTCGTCGGCGCCAATGACCGCGAGAACTCGGTCGGCTACTCGATTTTCAAAAATATCAAGGATAGCGGTTTTTCGGGTAAAATTTATCCGGTCAATAACCATGCCCAAACCGTACAGGGGCAGAGAACATTCCCTTCGGTTGTCGATATCGACCAACATTTGGATTTGGTAATCATTGCCACCCCCGCACCCACCGTACCGGATATCATGGAAGATTGCGGCAAAGCCGGCGCCGGCGGCGCGGCCATCATTTCTTCCGGATTCAAAGAAGCGGGAACTGCCGGCCAGAAAATGTTTGACCGCATTGTTGCCCTCGGAAAAAAATACAACGTAAAAATACTCGGCCCCAACTGCTTGGGATTTATCAACCCGCGCGCTAATCTTAACGCCAGTTTCGCGCCGCATATCCCGTTATCGGGAGGGATCGCGTTTGTGTCGCAAAGCGGTGCGCTTTGCGATACATTCCTGGATTGGTCCATCGGCGACCATGTAGGATTCTCATATTTTGTTTCCATCGGCTCCATGGCCGATATCAGCTTTAACGAACTCATCGATTATTTCGACACCGATCCAACAGTCACCAGCATCCTGCTTTACATGGAATCGATCAATAACGCCCGCAAATTCATGAGTTCGGCCCGGGCATTTTCAAAAACTAAACCCATCGTCGTTTTAAAGTCCGGCCTAGGCCAAGCTGGCGCCAAAGCGGTTGCCTCGCATACCGGCACTATTGCCGGTGACGACAAGGTTTTTGAAGCCGCCTTCAAACGCGCTGGAGTGATCCGGGCATCCACCATTAGTGAACTCTTCAATTACGCTAAAACTTTAAACCGGGGAAAACTGGCCAACGGCAACCGATTGGCCATTGTCACCAATGCCGGCGGACCGGGAGTAATCTCGACTGATTTTCTTACATCCCATGGCGGAAAACTTGCCAATATCGCGCCCGCCACCATCAAAGCACTCGACGCCGCCCTCCCCCCGGCGTGGAGCCGCTCCAATCCCATCGATGTCCTGGGTGATGGCCAACCGCAGCACTACAAAGCCGCGGTCCAAGCTTGTCTTGAGGATCCTGAAGTGGACGGCATTATGGTCACCCTCACCCCGCAGGCCGTCACCCAAAGTGCCCAAACCGCCCGGGAGATCGTTTCGCTCCCTAATATCAACTCCAAGCCGGTCTTTGCCTCGTTCATGGGACAGCACAGCGTCAAAGAAGGCGTAAAAATCTTGCTTGACTGCGGTATTCCGGTTTATCGCACCCCCGAAAAAGCCATCGCTTGTTTTTTGGGGATCGATGAATGGCGGGAGAATTTAAAAAAGATCGAAACCACTCCCGAAGCCATTCCCTCGGAATTCGAACCCGATACGCTCACCGCACATCTTATCGCCCAGCAATCGGCCAAAAAAGGCCAAGCAGTAATTGCCGGCGCTGGCGCGCGTAAGTTGCTGGAATGTTACGGCCTGGAAGCCAACCCCGCTTATTTGGCCAAAACTGCCACCCGGGCCGCCGCCATCGCCAAAAAGATCGGCTTCCCGGTGGCCATAAAATTGGAAGCTTCGGGTTTATTGCACAAAACCGAGGTTGGCGGCGTGCGCCTGAACATTAATAATTCCAATGCTGCCAAAAAAGCCTTCAAGGAACTTACCGAAAACGCCCGGCAATACTTCGAACCAAAAAATATCGACGGCATTACCGTAGAAAAAATGGTTTCCAAAAAATTCGAGCTGATCGTGGGCAGCAAATTCGACCCGATGTTCGGCCCGGTCATTGCCTTCGGTATGGGTGGCGTCGCCGTGGAAGTTTTTAACGACATCGCCATCGGCCTGCCGCCGTTGAACATGGCTTTGGCTAAAAACTTAATGGAACAAACCAAGATATTCACGCTCTTGAAAGGTTATCGCAATATGGACGGCGCCAATATCAAAGAATTGCAATTTTTTCTCTATAAATTCTCCTATCTGCTTTCAGAAATGCCCGAAATCAGCCAGATCGATATCAATCCCCTTGCCGTCGATGAACTCGGCGCCATTATTATTGACGCCAAGATCGTCCTCAACCTGGAAGCTTTTAAAGATCCGCCCAAACCCTATTCGCATTTGGCAATTTTGCCCTATGTAAAAGAATATGAGAGCCATACTACGATCCACGGCGGCCAAAAAATATTTTTGCGGCCGATCATGGCCGAAGACGAACCGCGCCACCGCGAATTTATTATAAATCTCTCGGAAGAAACCAAGCGTTTCCGCTTCTTCGGGCCAGTGGAAAATCCCGACGCGAAATTCGTGCGCCATTTCACCCAGATCGATTACGACCGGGAGATCGCGATCATTGCCGAAACCGATATCCGGGGTAAGAAAACCACCATTGGGGTCGCCCGCTTGATCGAAAATGTGTTGGACGAAACCGCCGAATTTGCCATTGTTGTTGCCGACGATTGGCAAAGAAAAGGCCTGGGGACAAAACTGACCGCCAACATGATCCGCATCGCTAAACTGCGCAAGCTTAAGAAAATTTACCTTAATTTCTTGAAGGACAACGTCGCTATTAGGCTGCTGGTCCAAAAAGAAGGATTTGCCATTACCGAAAATCACGACAGTTGCTATGCCGAGTTGATATTAAGCCGCTGATCTATCAAAAAATGCCGCATTTGCGGCATTTTTTATTATATATCGGATCAATTTGCTCTCGCACACTCATCAAGCGTTTTAGGCGCGGTTGCGCGCTTAAAATTACCCGCGTGCGATGCCGTATAATAGCCGCTCCCTTCAAGTTTTGCATAAAAACAGAACTTTTCCTTTTCTTTGGTATTATCAATACCGCAGTAAATATAACCTTGGCCGCAAACATTGCCGTCATTTAATGGATCTGCCAATTTTTGGTTGATATATGGCTTAACCGTCTCCGGAAAATAATGCAATTTGCCGCCGCAGTCGCCGCCCTTCAAACCGCAAGTATAATAACGGTCATTGTCGCCGTAGAACATTTCTTCGGCCGTAACTAGTTGGCGCATGTCCGACATCCGGTACGCATCCCGGGATTGCGGACTTGCACCTTTAACCGCGGAACTGCCGCCGGCTCCGATTTCTTCCGTTGTGCATTCCTCGAATGTCTTTGGCGCAGTATTGCGTCTAAAGCCGCCCGCGTGCGATGCTGTATAATATTTATAATTTTCTGTCGCCTCCAGCTTAGTATAGTAGCAAAATTTATCGCTATTTTTTGTATTGTCCAAACCGCAATAAATATAATCCTGGCCGCAAATCGCGCCCGTATTCATCGGATCGGCCGGTGTTTTTGTCATATAGACTCCAACCGCCGCCGGCCAATTATTCGATTTGCTGCCGCAATCGCCACCTTTGGTACCGCAAGTATAATAACGGTCTTCATCCCCATAGTACATTTCCTGCGCCGCAACCATCTGGCGCATGTCGCTCAACCGCCGCGCATCGCGCGCCTTCCCGCGAACATCACCCATAGACTCATCATGGCTTTTTATGATATCCGTAATATCTTTAGCATTTTGCGGCGCTTCAATAACTACCGGCTCATTGATCTTGTTATAGCTGAAATTGGCATCGATCGAGATCAAAAACTCCGCCAGCCCCATTAGGTCATATTTTGAATCCATCTTTCCAGACACGCGCCGCAAGGTAAAATCTTTTTTCGATACCCACATCTCAACCTCAGAGAACGTTGAATCATCAACAATGTCAGCCAACATCCCCGTTTGCTGCTGGGTAATTCTATCATTTAAAATCTCCCCCACGCCCATAATATATTTCCTCATCTCTTTCTTGCTGATATTTATCGAATAGTGGCGGCACAATACCCCATTGACCGACTTATCGGTAAACTGCTTATCGATCGAGATTATCTGTGTTTTTTGCGCCAATGCTTGCAAGCTTTCCAATTGCTTGGTGGTCAAAGGCGTGTTTTTAACCTTGTCTTTCTCGAAGCTCTCAGCCAACGATGGGTACAATCTAGGAAGCTCATCGGCTAATTTATCATAGTCTGTTTTAACCCATTGGGTTCCTAAAAGATGGGTTAACGCGGTCCCCAAATAAGAACTTCCGGCATCAACTTTAAAATAACCGATCTTGCCGATCGAAACCACCCCGACATCGATAGTATCTTTTGAAATCTGGTCTGCATTGATTTTTATATCCAAAGAATTTTTTTGATTGTTAATGTCGCTGATATCGGTCGCTCCGCTTATGCCCAAGCCCACCTCGATTTTTTCGTCTTCGCTGTTTTTACTGCTTTTAGAATTGGAAATTGCTAAATTTATTTTACTTTCGTATTCGGCGGTTTTAATTTTTGCCATTGCCGCCCCCATTTTTTGCATCACCCTCTGCGGCGTCGGGAAAAAAAAATCATACGCGAATACCCCGGCTACAGCCGCAAAAATGCAAAAGATCAAAACCGGCACCACCCAAATAAGCTTATTCCTTGATGATTTTTGTGATACGCCAACACCAGCATCAATTTGGGAAGCTATCGGTTGTTGCGGCGCCGGAATCGGCTCCGTTACCGGAAAAGACGGCCCGAAAGCCTCATCGATCTGCGCCTGGCCCCAGCCGGCAGAAAGCAGGTTTTGGGTTATTTCCTGCCGGGAAATTCCTGCAAGTAGCTGTTGCTTCACGTAATCCGATAATTGTGCTTCAGGCATTTTAAAAAATTATAATTATTAAAACAAATTGATAATTCTATTATATATGCATCCTTACGGTCCGTAAACAAAAAACGGCCTCAAGGCCGAAAAAACTATTCCGTTATCGCCACCACGTCCCCGACCTTGGCGCCGATTTGCGACATTTGGCCGCCATTAACCTCTAAAACATATTTAGCTGCCTCCTCTGGCCCGTAATCCGGACAAGAGGCACTGGAACATGGCGGCGTCTGTTCGGCAATATGGATTATTTTAAAATCCTGCCCGATCCAAACTATATCTAGAGGAATCAGTGTATTCTTCATCCAGAATTTATGCGTTCCCGACGCCGCAAAAACAAACAGCATCCCGCGATCGGCATCCATTGATTTGCGGTACATCAACCCCCGCGCCTGGTCCTCCGAAGTCAACGCCAATTCAACCGCAAAACATTTTCCGGAAACACAAACCCGGCTTATTTTGCCCTGCTCCTCGCTAACCTTACCGCCCGGATTCCCGCCATCCCGATAAGCAAAATAACAAACCGCCCCCGCAAAGCAAAAAAACAAAATTATAAAAACCGTTGCGGCTTTTCTTTTCGCTATAAGCCTCATTTAAGTCTCGCGCCGCCGGTTAATTTGGCTGGGCGCATTCAATGAACGTCCCCGGCGCGCTGCTTCGCTCAAAAGTGCCCGACTGCGAAGCGGTATAATATCCGCCGGTTTCCAATTTGGTGTAATAACAGAATTTAGCGCTGTCTTTGGTGTTATTCAAGCCGCAATAAATCTGGTCCCGGCCGCATATCATTCCGGAATTTATCGGATCGTCCGGGGTTGCGGCCATCGCGACCCCTAAAGTATCCGGATAGTTTCCGGATTTGCCGCCGCAATTCCCGGCATCGACGCTGCACGTATAATACTGGCCCCATATTTTATACCACGACGACTGGGCGGTAAATAACTTAAGCATATCCGATTTACGCTGCCCATCCCTTTCTTGCGGGGTTGTTTTCGAGATATCCAAGGCACCACCCGCCGTAGCCGCCACTGGCGCCTTCGCGCAGTCAGCAAGACTTGAAGGAATTGAATTTCTTTTATAGCTTCCCGTTTCCGAAACCGCGTAATATCCGCCGGTCTCCAGTTTGGCATAATAACAAAACCGCGAATTGTCGCGGGTATTATCCAAACCGCAATATGTATAGCTCAAACCGCACACCAAGCCATTGCCTAAAGGATCTTTAACGTTATTGGCACCGCTACCGATCGATAAAGGGAAATTATTTGTTTTTCCGCGGCAATCGCCGCTGCTGGTGCTGCAAGTGTAATATTTTTTATGATCGCCATGCCACACGGTCTGGGCCCCCGCCATACGCCTCATGTCGGTTTGCCGTTGTTCGTCGCGCGCCGCCGCAACTTTCGGATCCGCTTTGACCGCGGGTGGGGTGGTTATAACCGTCGTCTTTGGCGATGTTGTTATGGTTTTAGGGATAATTAAAGCCGGTTTTGGCGATGCCGGCACAACCGATACATTCTCCGCCGGCGGAGTTGTCGTCGCGGTCTCGCCATCGAACGGTAAATCGGTTTCCGGCAATGGTTCGGAACCGGCAACAGGCTCGAAGCCGCTGCTTTCCGTGGTTGTTGCCCCAACCTCCTGGGCAACCGGCGCCTCCGGCGTTTTTTGCACTTGATTATCCGGCACTCTCCGGTTATAAAAATACGCGATCACAAAGAAAACGACTATCACCAAAACAATAATAGCGGTTCTAATGATCTTTTTATTGACCCCCGGAACTTTTTGGGTTTCTATTTGCATATATTTATTTTATCAGTATTGGCCCTCGATAGCTACATATGGCTCGAATATCTTCGAACTTATGCTAAAACGAATCTTCGCTACGGTCAAGGCAAAACTATCAAAAAACCGCCCGGCACGCCTGCCTGCGGTTCATACCCTGGCTATGATTCAAAAACGCGGCTATTATGGAATATTTCCGGAAAAAGATCCTTATAGACGTATCCTCGGCCGTTATAAGATTTAAGGTAGCGCTCGAAATCGCAAGCTTCCTTCTCGGTATCAAACCCCTGGTACCAAACCAACTCCCACGGTAAATGCGGCGTAGTCGAAACCACCCGCGCACGGTTATGCATCGAAACCCCGCGATCAATATCATCAGTTGAATCGATATAAAAAAAATTCGATTTCAAACTTCTTAAGATATAGCAATAATACATGTTTCTACCGCTGCAAACCGCTCCAATAAAAAGCCTGCACGCGGCACTAATCAATCCCTATAACATATACAGGTCAAAAAATCAAACGCCCAAAACAACCTCCGGCACAACCCGTAATCGCTTTATTTGACTAAAGCGGTCAATAATGGTAATTATCCACCATGGAACAGAATGATGCAAAAAAAGAAAACTTAATCCGCGCCTTTCTAGCGCCAAAAAACTTCAATGAAATGAACTGTTTTTTGCGCGATATCATGACCGCCGAAGAAATTGGAGAACTCTCCCGCCGGCTTCAGGCCGCGCAAATGCTTTCGCAAAATATCCCCTACTCTTCTATTGTAAAAATCACTGGCCTAAGCTCAACTACAATCGCCCGCGTTTCCAAATGGCTCAATCGCGGCCAGAATGGGTATAAAACCGTAATAAACCGCCTCCACCACCGCCCTTCTTTCCGGGAAAAGATTGGCCGCGGTTGATTATATTTTTTTTATTACCCGCCATCAATCCTTTCCCAGAAGGATTTTTTGTTTTATGTAAACCCTTTTGGGAAACCGCCCTTTAAAAAGGTGAAATAATGAGATTAAGCCTAAACGAAGAAATCTATTACTGTGACCCGTCAAAAGATGGTTGCGGAAACGTTGAGTTGATGCAAAATTGTCCCATTAGGGGTACCGGCATACATTTGGACCGCAAATACCATATTTGCCCGCGATGTCGTCACGCGATAAAAGACGCCGGCACTTTGATAACCGGAGACAACTATCCCATGATTTCCTCTGCAGACCAAAAGAATAAGGCGCTGGAACTTTTAGTGGTGGCGTTAACGCCAAAAGGAAAGCAATTGAACAAGATCAAAGAAATGCTCGGTTTATGGTAATGATCCATCCGAGCTTATTTTTTAAGATCACCAGACTTTATTGAATTCCCAGCCTTGTTTTTTGGCATTTTCGAAATAATTCCGCAAAATGTTCTGCGAGTCGGATTCAACCTGGTTCTTGCCAATAATATAATGCACCGAAAGAATGGATTCCAGATATGTTGGCGCCTCCAATTCATATTTATCGCCCGGCCCGTCATATTTGCAATTGATGCAGATCACCAACCGGTCGGAATTCGGCTGCAAAAGCATGCCGTGCGCGGCGTTGGAGTAACCGCCGCCATCGGCGCCGATTCCCGCCAGCGTCTCGGCCACTTTTCTTTTCGCCATACATGAAACAATCTCGTATTTGTCACCGGCTAAAAAATATATAAATTTATATTTCCTGAGATCCGGCACCTTCAAATTTTTGATGCGGTCTGCCAAGCCCGCGACATCCTCTCTTAGGATTCCATAAATCATCGCCGCGTAAGTGCTCACGTTATAAGTCGGCGGTTCGATGTTGGCCGGAAAAACAAAAATATCTTCGGACTTTAAAAATTTTCCGGCCGGCGGCTCCGGATTGGAAGTCACCAATTTCGGCTGCCAGTTATTTTCGGTCAGCCACTGCGCCATCTTTAATCCATCCTTGGCCCCCGAAGCGTTAACGATATATATGTCCGAATCCCTCTCCGGATTATTTTCAAAAAACATTTTGTAATCGACCACCGAAAATCCGCACCCGCCGAAATTTTGCGCCAGTATCCGGCCGGTATTATCCGCATCTCCTGATCCGACAAAAATATTACGGCTGCTTTTTTTTATTTCCAGATTCGGATATTCCCATTTCGCCAGGTCTTCGGCAGCTTTAAGTGCGTAATAATCCAATTTCTCGATTTTTTTCAAATTTATATTTTCCATTTTTTTCATTGATCCCCAAAAAACCCGAAATTACGGGATTCTGCGGTTCAGGATTAAAACAATCGTTTTATATAAAAGATAAAAACCGCCGCGGCTATTCGCCATCAAGTATCCGGTGCATCAGGATCCCGCAAACGTAAAAATTCAACTTTCCCAGCCCGGTTTCCATTTCTTTTTTGTCCATCTCGTCCAAACCGCAACAATCGACCACCTCTTTGATTTCCGCGTTATTCAACGCCTCAAGGTCGGCAATTGGCATGTTTTTCAACTGCCGCAAAGTATTGTTTACTTTCCCGGAAGCCATGGCTTGCGCCAATTGGCATCTCAACTTTGCAATCTCTTTTTGTTCCATATTTTTTATTGGTCATTAACCTAAAGTCCATTAATCTGATATTAGTACGACTTTATTAAAGATTGGTCACCCAAAAATCCGATTACTTCTTTACTAAAGGCAGGTTGATCGTAAAATGCGACCCCACGCCCTCAATGCTTTCCACGGTAATTTTACCCTTCATGCGGCGCACCGTTTCCATCGTTATCCAAAGCCCCAGGCCCGTACCGGAAATATCCCGGGTTTTTTCGTTTTTTACACGGTAAAATTTTTGAAAAAGATTGGCTTGTTCTTCCGATGATATTCCAATCCCGGTATCGGCCACGGTAATCAAAAATGTATCCTTTTTAACGGCCGTAGTCACCTTGACCGAACCTTTTTCGGTATATTTCAAAGCATTCCCGATCAAATTAACCACTACCTGCTTGACGCGGCTAGTATCCGCCCTGACAGTTGCCGGCAAAGGATAGGGAATATATTCCAACGCCAAACCTTTCTTTATCGCCTGGGAACGCATTTCTTCCACCGACTGCTTGATCAAAGGATCCGGATCAAAATCGGAGAACTCAAGCGGAAAACGATTGCCCTCCAGGCGCGAAACTTCAAGCATATCCTCCACCAGATGCTCCAAACGATGGGACGAAGCCACAATGTTATCTAAATAACGGGAACTTTCGTCGTCCAAATTAAGATTATCCTTTTCTCTAAGCAATTCTAGATAGCCCTTGATCGCGGTTAGCGGCGCTCGCAATTCATGGCTGGCCATAGAAATGAACATATCCTTCATTTTATCGACTTCCATAAGCCGGTTCAAGCTCAATGCGATTTCCAGCAACCGGATTTGGTTCGCCATGATTAAGACCAGTACTAAAACAACTATCGCTAATACTTTATACGAAAGGGAAATCGCCTCGTTCATCGTTGCGTCCGGCTCAGCCAAAGACAGCGACATCTCCAAGAAACCGACCAATTCATTCTCATCGCCGCCGCGGATCGCTTTGGTTACTCGCCAAAAACGGCTCCCGGCCGCTTCATCAAGCTGCGCAATACCTTCTTTGTTCTTTTGTGCAAAAATAATTTGATTGCTTTCGCTAACCTCGGTACCAACCGTTTCCTGGTTGCTGGATGCGATCACTTCATACGCTGCCTGTCCTTCTTTTTGTTTTAAAATTGAAAGTGACAGTATTTCGTAGTTGTCCAATTTGATCCGGCTCACCGTCTCCTGCAGATCTTCCCGGTCATTTATTTTTTCGTAGGCATATTTGTTCAACACATCCTCCACTAAAACCGCTTTCTGGCGGGTGATCTCATCGATCGCTTCGCCGTATTTTATGTTGATCCGGTAATTATTGTAAAAAAACGCCGCCGGCACCAACAAAAGCAGCGCCAAAGAATATCCAATGACTGCGTTATCCTTGATATAATGAAACGCTCTTATAAAAATATCGAGTTCTTTTTTTGTAAGTACGGCCATTTTTTATATTTACCAATATATACTGCCATACCACGCCAGTATGGCTCGCTCTTAAAAACCCAGACTATTCCTGGTTCCTTTCCCTTTTCTTGCGCACCCCTAAACCAATTGCCGCCAATCCTAAAAATAAACCCCCGATCGCCGCCAGGATCACAACAAAATATCCCTCCGCCGACCTCGTTTCTGCGGGAGCCAATACTTTCTCCCTGCCCAAAGGTGTTACCGTCGCCGCTTCCGCCGTTTGGACAAATGGCAATGGGGCACTCTTGGCAGTTACCTTGCCATCCTTATCGTTTACTACCACATAAACCTCGTGCCGCCCGTCCTCGGGCTTGTCGATCACATAGACCCAATTGCCCGCTTCATCGGTTTTTTCGGTAAGGATTACCGGCTGCTTGCTGTACACGTATATCGACACATAACTATTAGGCAACGCCCGTCCGCTTAATTCTAATTTCTGGTTTTCCGGATCATAATCAAGAACTTCATTAACCAGGTAAATTTGCGCCATTTCCAAACCTACCTCCTTGGGATTCTCGTATAATGCCACGTCGGTCGAAGTTGCGGAACTAGCAGATAAAGGATCACGGCCATTCTGTATCTCATCGGCATCAACCCAGCCATCGCGATCAGTATCCGGGCTTTTAGGATTGGTGCCGAAACGGTATTCATCATTATTTCCAAGATTATCGTTATCCGGATCCGCATCACCGCCGCATACTTGCGCATCCCGGCAATCATCCGCCCCGAAATAATATTTCTGCCAACTATTACTGGTCCGGCCGTTAAAATTATCGATCGAACTGGTCGCGGCCGCCAGCATCGATTCCGGCACCGGCGCTGGTGCGTCACTGGCAAGCGCCGGCAACAAAGTTATTGAATCTTTGCATGCTCGCTCCATTTCCGGTGCGGTGCTCTCAAAACAACCTTCCGACCCCTTCGATATTAACAACCGCGTTTGCCGCTTATTAACGCACGCACTCCATGCCGAATAAGAATAAACGCAAGGCACCTTAGCCTCGGTCGGTTCATAACCGCCCTGTGTTGACTGTTTGAAAGGTTTATAATCGCAACTTTGGTTGATTATCGGCAGATTCTCCGGAAAGCATCCTTCCGGACGGCGCGCCACTAATTTACGATACTGCAATCCGTTCGGACGACAAGCACCCCATTCGCTGTATTCGTATTCACAAAAAATACACTCCCGCTCCGTTACCGCCAAAACCCCGCCGCTGCAACCCTCCGGCCAAGCCATAGTAACTTGCCGAAATTGCTTTCTCGTGGCATCGCAATCCGACCACTTATTATAAGCATACCCCTTGCACGGCAAATAAACGCAACCTCGCTTTACTTGTGCCCGGCTGGTATCCTTGCATCCTTGAGGCGATTGCGACAGTATCGGTCGTGTTTGATTTCCCGAACCGCCGCACTCTTCCCAGTCGCCATATTTAAAAGTTTCGCAAATCAAACCTTGGCAATTGCGTGTTTCTGTTTGCAAAACCCCGGAAGGCAGAACGCAACCGATAGGAGTCCTTTCAATTATGGCTCGTTTCTGGATGCCATTGGTATTGCATGGCTCCCAATCACCGTATTTATAATTGATGCAAACCGGTACCGGCGTGGTAATAATTGTCGCTTTCGGGTCGTCATTGCATGCCCGGGTCAAAATTGACGGCGGCGCATTTGAACAACTGGCGCCGGCCGTAACCGGAGAAAAACCTAAACACTTTTGGCGTCCGTTCGTACCGCAGTTTCCCCAGCTCGTGCAGATAAAACTGCATTCAATGGGAGCCGCGCATGATTTCTGCACTTCCGGCTTAAGCGATCCGATAGCATCTTTACTGCACCCGGATGGCAATTTCGATAATAATACTCTTGTTTGCTTGCCGTCAGCCCCGCATGCGCCCCAATCCCCATATGTATAATAGGTGCAAGGCATCGCGCATTCTTCGGTTATCGTTTCCGTAACCGTAGCCGGCAATACGCAATTGGCCGGTATGCGGCTGGTTATGCTTTTTGATCTGCTGCCGCCGCTGCATTGGCTCCAATCCCCGTAATTATAAGAAGTGCAAATCGCCGGAGTACTTGTCGTGGCATTAGCTACCGTTACGACCGTCTTGGAAGATGAACCGATATTACCCGCCGCATCCATTGCTTTGGCAAGCAAGTCATAGTTCCCGTTCACGTAGGCGGTTGTATCCCACCTGTAGATATAAGCATAATTGCCCGCCGCTACCGGCACCGTGACAATTCCATTAGGCGCAAGATTGCCATCGATAAAGAATTTCACCCGGTCAACCGCTAAATTATCTACTGCGTGCGCTTCAATATTTTGTGAACCGCTCACCGTCGCGCCGGAGCTCGGGGAAGAAATATAAACTGTTGGCGCGGCTATATCCGCCGCGCAGTTGCCGCTCGAACATGTTTGCCCGCTGGCACAATTTACGGCTGCCCCCCACTGCAAGCACCCGCCATTCATATCGCAGGTCTGATAACTGGTATTGCTCGCGCATTGCTTGGCGCCGCTGGCAGTGCAGGTTGGTGTGCAAGCCGGCGCCGCGCACACTCCGCCCGAACAGGTCTGGCCAGTGGCGCAACTGATTACTGCCGACCACTGCAAACAACCTCCGGAAAGACCGCAGGTCTGATAACCAGTCGTACCATAGCACTGTTTGGCGCCGCTGGCAGTGCAGGTTGGTGTGCAAGCCGGCGCCGCGCACACTCCGCCCGAACAGGTCTGGCCAGTGGCGCAACTGGTTACTGCCGACCACTCCAGGCAACCGTCGCCATTATGATCACCGCACGTTTGGTAACCGTTGGCTCCAGCCGCGCATTGTTTGATTCCAGAAGAAGTGCAGGCATTATTACAAGCAACCGGATTATTCACTATAAAATCAACTCCAGTAGTATTTGCAGTTCCATAATCATCGAACACGAATGCGACAAAAGTATAACTGCCGTTTGGGTAACCAGTCGTATCCCAAATAAAATCATGAGAGAGGTTGAGGGGATTATTAGTTGGCTCAACTTTTCCGACAATTCCTGCCGCCACAGTGGGATAATTGATATTAAGCTGTACTTTATTAATACCCGCGTCCGAAGCCCCATCAACGCTTATGGTAACATTGGAACCCGAAACCGTCGTCCCGTTTGCTGGCGCCTTGATATTCACCGAGCGGTTAACTGCAAAAACATAGTTACCAACCATCAACACCGCCGCAAAAAAAACGACTGCAACCACTCCCAAATAAATTTTTTTCAATTTGTCATTTATTAATTGCATACCGTATCAATTTCAATAATTTCAATGAAATAATATTTCCCGAGAAACGTTCGATACCAATTTTGAGAAAAAATTCAAGCTATTGGTCTTTTCTGGCGCCGCCAATGCTCCGTGCCAATCCGATCGCCGCTAGCGCCAGCATCAAGCCGACGAACGCCGCCACAAAAAAAATCAAATAGCCCTCTCCCAATCGGCTCTTAGCCGGCGTGGGCGCCTTTTCAAGGTTTTTTGCCGCCCTCGGATAATTTGCCGATGCCGCTTCTGCCGTCTGTATGAACGAAAAGACTGTACTTTTTGCCGCTACCTTGCCCTCATTATCGTTGACCACCACATATATCTCATGGTCTCCCTCTTGCATCGGTTTATCCAATATGTAGACCCAATTACCCTCAGAATCGGTTTTTACCGTCAATATTACCGGCTTGTCACTATAAATATAAATACTGACATAGCTGTTGGGCAGCCCCTGTCCGGTAATTTTCAACTCCTTTCTGCCGTCATCGTAATTTATCTGCTCGATATTTTTCACCCTGTACAATTCCACCGCTTCACGCCCGGTTTCTTTAGGGTTGCCGTAAACCACAACATCCCCCTCCGGCGCAAAACTCGCCACTAAAGGATTACGCCCCGCAATTATCTCGTCGGCATCAACCCGGCCGTCGCGGTCGGTATCCGGACTCATCGGATTGGTACCAAAGCGGTATTCATCGTCATTAATTAAGCTGTCGTTATCCGGATCGGCCGCGCCGGCACAAAGCGCCGCATCACGGCAATCCTGGGCCCCGAAATAATAATTCTGCCAACCGATACTTGTGCGTCCGTTCAAGTTTGCCGGCACGGGTTCCTCTGCCGCAACCAGCATCGACTCCGGCACCGGTGCCGGCGCATCGGCCGCAGCCATTGGCAGATTATCCGTCAAACTATCACACGCTTGCGACAACTCCGGCGCCACTGATTTGTCGCAACCGGATGGTGCTGCCGAAATCAGCATTCTGGTTCTTAAATTCGCAACGCACGCCCCCCAATTAGAGTAAGAATAAAAACAAGAATTTTTTTGCGTTTCCGAAATTACCGTCGAAATCCCGTTTTCTGTGTTCCCGGCCACTTCCGCAATATTGCATTTTTGCTCCAAAACCGGACTGCTCTGGCATCCCGGCAAAACCGCGGAAATTAATTTTCTCGACTTAAAGCCATCGGCTTCGCAGTTTCCCCAATCGCTATAAACGTAGCCGCAAGGATCGGCTGGCGGCATGCATTGTCGTTGTAAAACTGGCTCTACCCCGCCGCGGCATCCGGCCGGGTCGGCAAGAAGAACCTTCCTGGTTTGAATCCCATCCGCGCCGCATTCGCTCCATTCGCCATACGCATAAGATTTGCAATCGGTATTCTCTTGCTTTTGGCACACTCGCTTCAACTCCGCCGTCGCGCTATTGTTGCAATTTGTCGGCGTTTTTGCGGTTATCGTACGGGTTTGGGTACCATCGCCATTACACGCGCTCCAATCGCTATAAGTATAAGAAACGCAAGGAATCACTGTTGTGCAATTCCTTTTCAACACCGCATTGCTTGTGTTGGTACAACCTGCCGGCATTTGCGAAATGATCTTGCGAGTTTGGATGCTGTTTGTGCACGTACTCCAATCGCTGTAATTATAGGAAGCGCACGGTAAAAGCGGACACGCCTGCTTCAACTCCGCCTTATAAGCTTCACTGCTGGCCGGATCGCATCCTTCCGGCGATTTTTTCAGTATATTTCGAGTTTGGGTGCCATCGCTGCCGCACGCGCTCCAACCATCATAAACATAGGAAACGCAAGGAATGCGCTTATCACACGCTTCGCTTACAACCGGTTCGGCAGTCTTTAGGCATCCTGCCGGAGATGCGGTATAAGGCCGGGTACGCATTCCTAACGAATCGCACGCCGTACTCCATAGTCCATAGGTATAAACACAGGGAACATTTCCCGTTCCTTGAAAAACGCATGCTTGCTTGACGATCGCATTGCTCGTATCGGTACAACCCGCCGGACCCTTTGAAATTATTTGCCGGGTTTGAGTGCCATCACTATTGCACGCGCTCCAATCGCCAAAACTAAAAGAAGTACACGCGATCGCCGCCGCCGCACTTAATACCGGGTCTGCCGCTCCCGCCAGCTCGTTTCCCGTCCCGGTTGCGGTATTGGTAACCACCACCGCCCCGCCGATTATCGCCGTATCAACAACTTTTGCCGTATCGGCCAAACCAGTTTTCGTATCAGCTGCCAATTGCGCGAAGATCAAGCCCTTTGCAGCTAAACCAGCGAAACAAACTGTAAAAAACAAACCGCATACGAAAAGAACTGTTTTCATTTTCATATTGCATTAATTGCGTTTTATGGATAACGCGCCCCGACAATCTGTAAATGTTATCGACGCGCATTGGTTATTTATAATTTACGAAAAACATTCACAATCCAAATTATATTATTTTACCATAACGCCGCCGCATAAAACAATCCTTGTTTTTTATTATTTTATCCGTTTTTATCGCCATTCGGCATTCGTAATGGCCACGATCAGCAAAATGATCATACGCTGCTTGACATGTGTACGTTCGTTCACTTAAAATAAAGCTGCGCGGTTTATTTTTTCCGCAAACTATTTTTCGCTGGAAAATTGCATTTCTTATTAATACGGTTAATTTAAACAAATGAAAAAAGATCCTAAAACTGCCATTAATGGATTTTACAAAAAAAACAAGCGTATGCCTTCCTACTCGGAAATAATGAGGCTGCTTGGATACCGGTCGAAAAATTCTTCCTTTCGCCTGGTAAAAAAATTGGTCCGGCAAAATTTTTTATCTCAAGACGGATCCGGCCGCCTTTCCCCGGGTAAAACCGCCCTTCCTATAAAAATCCTGGGAATGGTCCAAGCTGGATTTCCCTCGCCAGCCGAAGAAGAACTGGTCGATACTGTTTCATTAGATGAATATTTGGTCGAAAATAAAAACGCCACCTTCATGCTCAAAGTCGTGGGCGATTCCATGGTCGATGCCGGCATTATCGAAGGCGACTTAGTACTGGCCGACCGCAGCGCCGCGCCCAAATCCGGAGATATCGTTATCGCCGAAGTCGATTCCGAATGGACGATGAAATACTTGCGCAAAACCGGGCCCAAACTCTGGCTCCAGGCCGCTAACAAAAAATACCCGCCGATCCACCCGAAAGAAGAACTCAAAATTGCTGCCGTCGTCAAAGCCGTAGTCCGTAAATATTGAACACACAAAAATTTTGGAATGATTTTTAAGCTTAAAATATGCCGACAAACATTAACCCGTTGAATATCTCCGATTTTCCGAAAGCGATTTTACATATTGATGCCGATTGTTTTTTTGCTTCCTGCCATATCGCCCTAGAACCCAAACTGCGCGGCAAGCCGGTCATCACCGGCAAAGAACGCGGTATCGCTTCATCGATGAGCTATGAAGCCAAGGCTTCGGGAGTAAAACGCGGCATGGTTTTATCGCAAATCAAAAAAATTTGCCCCGGCGCCGTCATCTTAAATTCGGATTACGAAAATTATTCTCTTTTTTCGATGCGCATGTTCGACATCGTGCGGCACTATACGCCCCAAGTTGAAGAATACAGCATTGATGAGTGCTTCGCCGATCTCACCGGCTTGCAACGGCCGCTAAACGCCTGCTACGAAAATATCGCACGGCGCATCAAGCACAATATCGAGAGCGATCTTGGAATTACGGTTTCCGCCGGGCTGGCCCCAACCAAAGTCTTGGCTAAAGTCGGGTCAAAATGGCAAAAACCATCAGGATTTACTGCAATTCCCGCCAATACCGCCCATCTTTTCCTGGCAAAAACCCGCTTGGCTGGTATTTGGGGTATTGGTCCGGCAACTTCGGAATATCTTTGCAAATGCGGGCTGAAAACCGCGCTTGAATTGGCGCAAAAAAACGAGGAATGGGTTAAAAACCGCCTAACCAAACCGCACTATGAGATTTGGCAGGAATTGCGCGGCACTAACGTTTATCCGGTTATTTGCCAAACAAAAAACGATTACCGCTCGATCAGTAAAACCAAAACCTTCCTGCCTGCTTCGGGCGATCGCGGTTTTGTCTTTGCCCAACTTTCCAAAAATATCGAAAATGCTTGCATTAAGGCCCGGCGGCACCATCTTGCCGCTAAACGCTTCATTTTTTTTATAAAAAACCAGCAATTCGCCTGCCGCGGAACGGAAATTAAATTACCTACCGAAATTTCCACCCCCAGTGAACTTATTGGCCTCGCGCAGCAAAAATTCAACCGAATCTGGCAAAATGGACAAAAATACCGGGCCACCGGCGCGATCCTGGCCGATCTCGTCCATTGCCAGGCCAAACAAATGGATTTATTCGGCGATTCATCTAATGCAATAAGATCCGCCCGGATTTTTGAAAAGGTGGATGAAGCCTGCGCCAAATTCGGCAAACACGCAGTTTTTTTGGGATCAAGTTTTGCAGCAATCGCCGGAAACGGCCGCAATGGCATTAAAAACGCGCCTCGGGCAAAAAACCTTTTTGCCCGAAACAACTCCAACCCTCACTTCAACATCCCGCTGCTTGGATCGGTTAAATAATGGAATCTGCGCGGAAAAAACGCATGCTTTGCGTTTTAGGCTAGCCCTTAGCATAGGCAACCACCTTGGCCGCCAGATCGTCCAGGTCGATATGCGCCTTAACGAAATATTCGGCCGCCCCCAGCTGCTTTGATTTTTCCACCTCGGCTTTTTCGCTTAAGTTGGAAATTATCATTACTATCGGCGATGGCTGGCAGCTTTCCTTGATGTTTTTTAAAACCGAAAATCCGTCCGCTCCGGGAAGCATAAGATCCAGCAAAACAACGTCCGGTTTGATTTTCTGCGCCATCTCGATACCGCCCTCGCCCGTGCCGGCTTCATAAACGCTGAATTCGTAGTTTTTAAGTTTTTTAACCAATAGCGACCTTAAAAGGGATTCGTCTTCGACCACTAAAACTTTCTTAGCCGATGATCTTTTTTTCAAAATCCCCTTCGCCTTCTCGACTAATTCATCCGGATCAAAATCAACCTTGATCAAGCAATCCTCCACCCCAAGTTTTTTTGCGGTTTTCAAATCAAGCTGGTCCCCCGAATTGGAAATAATGATCGTCGGGATATTCCTGATTTCGGGATCGCCGTCTTTCATATTTAAAACCTGCATCCCGTCAAGCACTGGCATGCCGATATCGAGCAGTAATAGATCCGGCATCTCTTTAAGTTTTACCAGCGCTTCTTTGCCATCGGCAACTTTAACAACGGTAAAACCTTCCAATTCCAATTTTTTCGATATCAAGGCCATCAAGTCTTGATTATCTTCTGCTACTAGTATTTTTTCCATTTTGGATCCAGCAAAATACCCGCCCTCGCATATACTCTGCCCGTCCGCATCGCCATATCGACAACACGGATCGGTAAGAACAATACTTTATGGTATTTTGGCTGATAATATTACTTAACTAGGCCGCTACTGAAAAATCGGCATTTAGCAAACTGTCACAAAAACACACGATCCGCGGCCGCTACCGCGTATATAGCGCGCTAGAAGCCAAAACCTGTCCCCGCTTCCTATCGAAAGGCAAACGAACGATAAACTCGGTACCGCCGCCTTCTTTAGATTCAACTTCGATCTTTCCTTCGTGGGCATCAATTATGCTCTTCACCACAAAAAGCCCCAATCCCGTTCCCGATATCTGTCCCCGAGCAACATTTTCCCCCCGGAAAAATTTCGTAAAAAGTTTGGGGATATCTGTTTCTTTTATACCCAATCCGCCGTCTTTTATCCTTATGGTTGCCATACCGCCTTCGGCGCCGACAAAAACCTTTATTCCCCCTCCGTCCGGCGAATATTTGACCGCATTATCTAATATATTGCGTAACGCCATCGCCAGCCGATCCTTATCGGCATTAATGACTAGGCTTTCCACGCCATATTCTGCCGCGATCTGGATATTTAAACCTTCCTCTTTAATGATTTTTTCCTGCTCTTGTATCAATCCCTTAACAATTACCGCAAGGTCATCATCCTTAAAACAATATTCTATCTTGCCGCTTTCGATCCGGGCAACATCTAACAAGTCTGAAACCAAACTGATCAGCCGTACCACCATTTGATACCCCCTGCCCAGCACCTCCTTTTGTTCTTCACTCACTGTTCCGTAATCACCCGACAGCATCATCTTGAATATCCATTTGATGCCGGACAACGGCGTGCGCAACTGATGGGCCGCCACGGACACAAATTGACTTTTAGCCGCGTCGAGTTCGCGAAGCATTTCGTTGGCCTGCAATAATTCAAAATCACGCCTCACCAACATTTTAGCGATACGGTCCATTTCCAACATTTGCGCTTCCTGTTTTTCGCGCACCTGCGATAATTCCATGTCCCGCCTCACTAGCTGCCGGGCGATTTTATCAAGCTCCTGCAAATTAGCCCGCAGCTGATCCTCGGTATTTTTATTCCCCTGGTTTTCGTTTGCCATTTTGAATCAAAGACCGATCCGATAATGCCGGCCAGTATTATTCTCCAATGACCAATATTGTCAGCGTTTCATTGTGGAAATAGCATGGCGTACCTTTCTTTCCCAATAGCGGCCCCTGTTCGCCATAAGTATAAAAACCGGCCATCGGTACATCGCCGCCGATCACTGACCGCACCATTTGATTTTCCTCATTGCAGTGCACCCCCAAAAGTTTATTGCGCGCCATGCAGTTGAAGACCATGATAAATTTTGGCTGGCGGCCCTCCAAAGAATTCAATGCGTTTTCCGCCGCCTCTTGGGCCGCCTTGATCGCCCGACCGCGGTCACCGATTGTCAGTCTCACCATCGTTCCCTCCGGTATCTCTGCCGCGCAAGTTATTTCGCCTTTTTCATTAGCGATCACCGGGTCGCGGATTAATAGCTCGTCCGAACCTTCAACGCTCATCCCGAGCGGATAAGTATAAGCCATCTTCGCGATTGGCTCCCTTATCAATTCTTGCGCCTCCTTGCCGAAATAATCTTCGTAGATTTTCAACGCCGGCTTGCCGTCAAGCTCCTTCAATACCGCCCCCTCGGACTTGGTAACCTTTTGGGCAAGTCCTACCGGCTCCCAGCCATGGCGCACTCCAAACCCGAACGAAAAATCACCGGTAAATCCAATACCAATAACGATATCCGATACTGCCAAGTCATTTAAATATTGGTAAGTTTTCTTGAAAAGATAATCATCGCCAGCGGATCCGCCCATTATCGGAAAGTTTTCGCCCAGCACCGACTGCGCCCCTCTTACGATCGCCGCCCCGTTCCCATTCAAGCCATCGGCGATCATTATAAAAAGATTTAATTTTTCGTCCCCGGCAAGTTTAATCGCGTTTTTTGCCGCTTCCGCCCCCGCCGCGAAGCTGTCCTTGCTCACGCCGCTTCCGCTTCCGGCAAAAAACTTCATTTGATCCGATACCACTGCCAAAGCAACTACCGCATCGAATTCTGTTGCCGACGAGCTTATCTCTCCTGCCGCCGATCCGCCTACGATTATGGCATCCGCGCTCGCTTGTCGCGCGCCTTTCAAAACCTCTTGCTGGTCGTATTTTATTGAAGCGAACAAAAACACAATATTTGGTTCTTGCCCTTCAAGTTTATCTATCGCCGCAAAAACCGCATCGTAACCCGCTTTTTTGGGATCGGCAATATTGCGTCCCATGCCCACGCCTGACTTGATCATATATTTTTTCCCGTTATTTTTTGTACCGGTTCCAGCACAACAACCGACAAGGAACAACGGCGGAATTAAATAATTTCGCCGCGGCACCGGCTTGGGATCAGCCGGTATTTCCTCTTTTTCAAAACACCAATTTATTTTAACATCGCTTTTTAAATAAATACAGTTTAAAAGCTTCAAACCTTAAATAACTAAAACGACGAAACGAGGCGGTTTAAAAATTAATTTCTAGATAAAACTCCCTGATTTCGTATTAAAAAACGCCAATCGCAAAGAGGCATAATATATTTATCCAGAGGTAGACCCCGGACTTGCCCGGGGAACCGATGGATGATGGGTAATTCCGAAAGCATTAATATGCTTCAAAGATACCTTCTTTGGTCGCCGCCCGTAGGTTTATACCACGGGCGGCGAAAACCGAAATTTAAAAAATATAATTCGATGCCGATGCGCAATTGGCGGTTTGTAATAAAAATCCGGGTGTCTTAGCAAGCAATCCCGGATTTAAAACGCTTAATAGTTAATTTTTAGACCACCCCAGGCAGGCATTTTGCCTGTCCCGCCGCTTCGCGCTGGTCAAATTCTTAGCTTGTAACCGATGCCGCGCACCGTATCTAATCGCACTTTGCCATTTTTATTTTCTATTTTGTTGCGCAAGCGGTTTATATATACATCAACTACGTTGCTCAACGAATCAAAATTGAAATCCCAAATATTATCCACAATATCCTGGCGCGAGCATACTTGATTGGGACGGCGCATAAAATATTCAAGAAGTCGGAATTCTTTCAAAGTTAATTTCAATTCCGCATCATTAAGATATGCCGACATGGTCGCCGGTGCCAGTTTTAAACCACCCGCCGCCAACTCTGTCGGCAGCGCCTGCCGCGGCCGGCGTGTCAGCGCCCGAACCCGTGCCAGCACCTCGGCAAATTGGAACGGCTTCACTAAAAAATCATCCGCGCCCGCGTCAAGTAAATCTATTTTATCCTGCAACGCCCCACGGGCGGTTAAAACCAGGATCGGGATATAAATTCCGCGTGACCGCACTTCACGGCATATGTCCAAACCGCTTTTTTTTGGAAGCATCAGGTCAGTTATGACCGCATCGTAATCACTAGCGTGCAATTCGATCCGAAGCGCCCCCGCCTCACCGTCAAGGACATAATCCGCGGCATACCCCTCTCTCTCAAAACCAATTTTCAGGATTTTAGCTAAATTCTCTTCGTCCTCAATAATAAGTAATTTCATTTTTTAATTTTTTTACTTTTCAATAGCCAGAATACCATCCAGGGCTCGTAAAAACCTGCCCCCTGTTCCGCTTAATTGCATAATTATAATTTGAAATTCATGAATGAACAATATTAGATAAATTTAACCCCATTATTAATCATGCATCACGACACTCTACCGCTGATATTTTATACAAAATTCGATACGGAAATTCCACCTGGACATCGTCGCCGCACCGATGGCCAGCCAATACCGAGCCCACCGGAGAGATACAAGAGATTCTCCCCTCCGCCGAATCCACATCCGGAAACTTGGCGATCGCCGCCCCATCAAGCACCCTCAAGGTGTTAGCCAGCCTTGCCTCCAGCAAGTCCATTTCCTGGTAATAAAATATATATTCCGGGTTCACTTCTCCCGAAATCATCACCGGCGGCGCTTCCCGGGTCGCCATTGCTCTTTTGATTTTCTCCAAATTCCTTAATTCTTCTTTGATTTTGGCATAACCGTTTTCAGTCATTAAATAATTAGCGGATTGCATATTTTTTATATGTTTTTATAAATTGTTCTTTGTTTATTAATAAATACCAGTCGGATAATTAAACCAACATTAAACACCTAAAAATTGCCCATTATTGACAAACCGACCTGGAAAACTACAATATACATACTATTCGCCTTCGCGCTGTAACCGCAATGAAACCTTTCCGTAATACCATGCCTGCCCGCGCCTTTCTCGATCGCGCGCAAAAAAAATTGGCCCACGCCGGAATTTTCATTTTGGCGCCATTTTATAAATTTCCGCCACAAACCCAAAAAAATACGCCTCTCGCCGACATGCGCAATTCCCAAAATGGCAACAGCTATTTGTATTGCGGCGGAACCGAAGCGGTTAAAAATTTGCAATGGGGCACCCACGCCTGCCAAATGTTCAAAGCGCCGGAAGAAATGCTGGAAATCGTAATTCCCTACCTCCGGCAAGGGCTGGCGCGCAACGAATTGTGTCTCGTAATTTGCGACTGGCCCGATATTGATCGCCTCCTTAAGGAAAATATTCCCGGATTTAGCGATTACGCGTCTAAAAACCAAATCCAGGTTATCGCTCCCCGAACAAAAAATAACGGCAACGGCAGTAATGATGCCGTTTTTTTTGACAAACTCAAAGGAAAATACGACCACGCCGTTTCCCAAGGCCTTTTTGCCCTGCGCGTCGTCAATATTACCGATGGCTTTAGCGATAACTCTGCGCAACGGGAACTATCATACTCCTCTTTCGTCCGCGATCGTAAAGCTTCCGCCCTATGCTGTTATCCGCCCCGTAATTATCTTGTTAAAGAAATTATTGACATCTCAAAAAGCCACGGCACCGCGCTGGTCAAGCGCGATACCGGCTGGGAAGCGATTGCTAACGACCTGCAAAATAACATCCAAAAAACCCTCGCCGAAAAAGAATCCCTTCTGCAAACATTCCTGGAAAACACCCCCGAACCGATCTGCGTCAAAGATACTAAGGGCCGCATGATCCTTGCCAATCAGGCGATGGTTAAAATTACCGGAAAACCATTCGAACTTGTAGCGGGTAAAAACGCCATAGAATATTTCGGCCTTACCGCGGGAGAAAAGATCATGGCTCATGACCGAATGGTCGTAGAAACCGGCAAAAATCAAGTTTTCGAAGAAACCATACCAACCGTTAATGGCGATAAAATTTTTCTTTCCAGCAAATCGCCATTTCGCGATATTACCGGCAGGATCATCGGTATTTTCATCATTTTGCGCGACATCAGCCCGCTCAAAGAAAACGAGCAAAAACTGCGTTCCGCCAACGAACGACTCGTTTTGGCACAAAACTTCGCCCGGGCCGGAATTTGGGACTGGGATTTAGCCACTGATAAATTGAACTGGTCGCCAGAACTATTCCGCCTTTTTGGGCTAGATCCCGAAAAACAAACCGCCGATTTCAGCACCTGGCAAAACATCTTGCACCCCGACGACCGGCAAACCGCTCAAAAACGCATCGAAGACGCGATCACCAACCACACACCGCTACGAAACGAATACCGAATAATTCTTCCCAATGGCGTAATTCGCTGGATCATCGCCCTGGGTAATACCGCGTACGGAGAAAACGGCCAAGCGGCAAGGATGCTGGGAATATGCCTTGACGCCACTGAACGCAAAAAAGCGGAGACCGAACTAAACGCCGCCAAGGAAAGATATCAAAATCTTTTCAACAGCATGACCGAAGGATTTTCTTTAAATGAAATTATTTTTGATGGCGCGGACAACCCTGTCGATTATCGCATTATTGACGCGAATACCGCCTTTGCGCACTATGTCGGCCTGAAACGCGAAGATATTCTCGGAAAATTAAGAAGCTCGATCCTTCCTTCCAATCCCACATCTCTGGCACGCTATGCCCAAGTGGTCAAAACCGGACAACCCGATTATTTCGAAAACTATTCCCGCTACCTGGACAAATATAATAAAATATACGTTTACCGCACCGCCCCCCGCCAGTTCGCAATGATCTTCTCCGATATTACCCGGGAAAAAAAATCCGAAAACGATTTACGCGCCAGCGAGGAAAAATATCGCAATCTCGTAAAATACGCCCCAGCCGCGATCTACGAGATCACCCTCGACGGAAACCGGTTCTTAAGCGTTAACGATGTCATGTGCAATATCACCGGTTATACGCGTGAAGAACTGTTACTGATAAACCCCAATGACCTGCTTGACTCCGAAAGCCTCAATGCCTTTCGCGGTAGGGTCAAAAGAAAAATTGCCGGGGAAAAGATCGACGAGAACATCGAATACCGGGTCAAAAAAAAGAACGGGAACTATCTCCATGCCATTATTAATGTGGGCGCGTTCCGACAAAGCAAAGAAAAAATACAAAGTGTCGTCGTGATCGCCTACGATATTACTGAAAGAAAAATAATGGAAGAAACGCTGCGTCGCAACGAAGAACGCTCGCGGCAAATTGCCGATACTATGCCCAACATCGTCTGGGTCGCCGGCGCGGACGGCACCATCGCGTTCGTTAATAGAACATTCAAAACATACACCGGAATGGCGCGCCATGGAACCCGCATCGACAGCTTCCTGCCGCTGCATTATCAGGACCGCCACGCAACGGAAGCCGCATGCAAAAACGCGCTGGAAAAAGGTATCCCCTACCAGATCGAACACCGGGTGCGCCGTTACGATAACGAATACATCTGGCATTTAAGCCGCGGCGTCCCGGTACGCGATGGCCAAGGCCGCGTCGTCAACTGGTATGGTACCGCCACTGATATCCATGAGATTAAACTTGCTCAAAAAAATCTTCAGCGCACTGATGAGGAAAAGAATAAATTCATCTCAATGATGTCGCATGAACTGCGCAATCCGCTCACGCCCATCGTAACCGGGATCGAGCTTATCCGCAGCTACATCAACGAACCGCACCCGGACGCGGAAACATTAAAAAAAATGATCGACGAACCGGCGCGCATTATCGATGAGCAAACCAAAAATATTACCCGCCTATTGGATGACCTGCTCGATATTTCCCGCATCAGCCGCGGCAAAATTGACCTTAAAAAACAACCTGTGCTAGTCAAAGAAACGCTCGAAATGGCCGTCCGAACCGTATTGCCGCTGATCGAAAAGCAGCAGCATGAATTGGTGGTTTCTTTGCCCGACGAAAAACTTTTCGTCAAGGCCGACCCGGTACGTCTCCAGCAGATCGTCATCAATCTCCTGAATAACGCCATAAAATATACCCCGCCCAAAGGAAAAATAGAATTGCAAGGAATTTCCGCCGGTCGCGAAGCCTGGATCATTGTACGCGATAACGGCATCGGCCTTGACCAGGAAACCGCAAATGATCTGCTTTCGTCGATTGTCGAAACGCGTGCCGCCACGCCATTCGTATCTACTCAAGGGGAAATGGGCATCGGGTTGAAGTTAACAAAAGATCTGGTAAGGCTGCACAACGGATTAATCCAAGTCGACAGCGGCGGCATCGACAAAGGATGCGAATTTATCGTACGCCTGCCCGCATTGGACTACCCGCCGCCCGTGAACCCCCACGTTCATTCTACCAGCCAAAAAAATCCTCGGAAATTAAATATTTTGGTTGTTGACGACGATATTAATATCGCCAAGCTTATCTCCAAAGCGTTGGTAGCCTTCGGACATAATGCCGATATCCGCCTTAACGGCAGCGACGCGATCGCATTGGCGAAAACAAACCCGCCCGACATCGCCTTGGTGGATATCGGGCTTCCGGGAATGCACGGATTTGAAGTTTTGCAAGCACTGCGGCAAATTGAGAAAGAAAAATCCAGCCCGATAAAAATCGCGGCCATAACCGGTTACGGACAAAAAGAAGATAAAGAACTTGCCCTTTCTCAAGGCTTTGATATGCATCTGGCAAAACCTATTACCATGGATGACCTGAAAAAAGCGATCGCTTGCCTTGCGGAAAAGCAAGTCCCTTGCCGCCACCTTAGCTAGCGCAGATCGCTTATTTATAACGACAAACTGCATCAAAAATTTGCCTCGGATATTTTTATTTTGGTTGTAAATCCAAATAATTCCTCATCTGGCTTACGATTGCCTCGCTCACGTAATAACCGGCATAATACTGTAAATGCACGCCGTCGGCAGTACGCACCAATCGTTTCTTGCCGCTATTATCCAAGATGTAATCGGTATAATTTCCATTTTGGTCGGCCAGTAATTCCCAAGTCGAAACATAATGCGCTTTGGGATATTTGGCCGCCTCCTGCTCGAAAAGCGAATTTATATGCTTGATGTCGCGCGCTAACGCCTGGTTTTTCATGATCGGCACTCCCACAACAAAGATTTCGGCATCCGCATTCTTGAAAAGATCCATCACCTGGTCGATGTGCTCGCGATAGCGGGCGTCCCAATTTACACTGCCCCAGCTAGCTAAAATTTTCCCGTTTCCATCGATCACCGGCCCGTTGTCGTTGGCACCAAACATCATCACCGCCACGTTCGGACGGTGCATTTCGATCATTTTTTTGATCAGCGCCTGCCAATCAAAGTAATTCTGGCGGCTTAAACCGCTGGAAACCTTTCCTTGCCGGGTAACGATCGTGTCTTTCTGCGATAAAAGCGTCTTTTCTAACGGATCGCCCAAACCGCCCCCGATCGCCATGAACGAATCCCCAACGATCAAGATCCGAAACGGCGTGCTCTTCTTGGCCAATGCCGTCCCGAGATCCGTCAATTGTGGTAACGTTGTCTGCGAAACCGGCACCTCTTCGGCAACAATACTGGTCGACGCGCTCTCGCCCTGGTCCGTTGAACTTGCTGCCTCGAAAGGGAATTTATTCTCGGTCAGGTCCGGCAACGCCGCCTGGTCCCCTTCCAATACCCGCTCGCTGGCCTCGGGCTGGCCGAACACCAGCGGTGATTCCTTTAAGGCGCGCCACGCCAAATCCTCGCGCCGATATAGGTCATCCAACCCTAATTTTGTCTTTAAATTTTCAGAGATTTCGGCCTCGGCCACCATCGCCGGCGAAAAAATACGGTCCGCTCCGCCATCACGTCGCGTTTCCCACAAAATAACTTTCCGCGAATTGTAAAAGCCGGCCGCCATGACCACTGTTAAAACTAGCAATACCGCCGTCAACGGCCGGAATTTTTTTTCCGCCCCGTTCTGTTTATGGTCTTTATTTTTACCGAATAATAAAAACATTGGTTTTTCGCTAAAAATTAAAGTAAATGAATGCCGGTAAAGTATCCGAACCGGCGCGGAAAAGCAATGCGATCGCCGCCGCCACAAAAATGAACCAGACCGGTAACGGCATTTTTTCCTGCGCTTTTGCCAAAAATGAGATTATATGCTGCTCCAAAGCAATAAAAATATAGCCCACCGCAATCGCCACCAGCGCGTATAATTTGAACGATTCATCAAGCCTTTGCAGCGAAAGCAACTGCTTGACCATCGCAAATCCGTCGCTCACGGTTTCCACCCGGAAAAATATCCATGAAAGCAACACAAAAATAAATGTTATAAACCATAGGACAAATCGACCCAGAAAAAATTTTCTTATCTTATTTATTAAATTTTTGGAATACGCCGCCAATCCTAGCGCCAAGCCGTGTAGTATCCCCCAAAAAATATAATGAGCCTGCGCCCCGTGCCAAAATCCCATTGCCGTCATTGCTATCACTAGGTTGAACGAACGCCGTAATCCGCCCTTGCGATTGCCGCCCAAAGGAATATAGATATAATCTCGCACCCAGTCGGAAAGCGTAATATGCCATTTTCGCCAAAATTCACTGATTGTCAATGCGCCGTAAGGAAAATTGAAGTTTTCCGGCGATCTAAACCCCATTAACCCGGCAAAACCGATCGACATGTCGGTATAACTTGAAAAATCGAAATATATCACCAGCGCGTATGCCAATACCGCCAGAAGGATCACTAGCGACCCGTGATTTTGCGGCACCGCGAACACATCATCGGTAATGTTCACCGCCAAATAATTCACGATCAGCAGCTTCTTGAACAATCCGGCCATCAACCGGCTCACATAATGATAGGGCCGGTCGATAAACTTAGCGCCGCCGTTTTCCAGCTGCGGCAAAAAATCATTGGCGCGCGCGATCGGACCGGAAAGAAGCTGCGGAAAAAACGCAAAGTAAAGTGCCAGGTCAACCAATAGCGGATAACGGTCGATCTTGCCCGAATAGCAATCGGCCAAAAAAGAGATCATTTTGAACAAATAAAAAGAGAGTCCGGCCGTAACCATCAATTCCAGTAACGGCAAGTTAACGGCAACACCTAATTTTTGCAAGATCGTCTCGGCCGACAAGCGGAAAAAATCATAATATTTGAAATAGCCCAGCGCCAAAAGGTTGCTTGCCACGCCCAAAACCAACAAAAATTTCTTTTTTCCGTAAAAACTTTTTTTTATCCGCGCCCCAAACCAGTAATTGGCGAAACTTAAAGCTATCAACGCCACCAGTAAGCGCCAATCCCAAACCGTATAAAAATAATAACTGGCCGCCAGCAAAAAGATCCGCCATGCTAATGGCCAAGGTTTGAGCGCCCAATTTAGCGCCAAAACAAATGCAAAAAACGCCAAAAAACCGAAAGTAAAGAATATCATGCGATTTAATCCAATATTTCATAATATCACCTTACACCGAAGAGTTCCATTAAAAAAACAAAGCGCCCTTTCGGTCGGGCGCCGCCTCATTTACCTGATTTTTTACGATTTGGCCTTGTCTAATTTTTCCAAGCCGATTGCCTTAACCCCGTAATATACCACCAATGCCACCACTGCAAAATCAACACAAACCCCGATCAGGTCGCCGTAAAGGATTTGCGCCGACGCTACCGATAAAGATGCGGTTTTTAATCCTCCCGCCGCGCCCAAAACGATGCCCAATAACGGATCGATCACGTCATTGACCAGCGCGGTCACCACTTTTGAAACCGCGCCGCCTAAAATAAAACCAACCGCCAGACCCACAACCCCCTGTTCGCGGATAAAATCAATAAACCCTTTCATTTTTTTGGCTGCTGCGCGCATGCCGCAAATTTGTTGATTTTGGGCATTTTCCGCCGCAACCGGTTATTTTTAAATACCACCTTCGCTCTGCGGCGCCACTGAATCGGAAAATTGGGGCGGTTTTTTTGCCGCTTGGCCGGAAAACAAATAAAGAAAAACAACGGCTCCAAATGCCGCCGCGGCCAAGCCGGCCACGATCATTGCATCGTTAAAACGCCGCCGCGCCGGCTTAGATTCGCTCCCGGATCGCCTGGTCCTCGATCCTTTGGCGTAAAAATTGCTGAAATCTATTTTGGAACTGCTATTGCTGTCCATATTAGCTACCAAGATTTGCCGCCGTTAAAATAAATGCAAATATCATCATTGATCGGTGATCGGTTATGCGAAGAGATCACCCCGTCCGGCCCGCCAGAGCAAACTGAAGCGTTCCACAAACCCGCTTCGCAACCGGCTGCCCCGCAACTTGCGCAAGGCTCCGGACAACCGTCGTAAAAATAAGAATAACCCCATGGATCAAGGCCGATTCCCGGAATATACGCCCCCAAATAGGTCCGGAAAGCGGCCACCGTGCTGATATTGTTAGCTGCTGGGTATTTTTCGGCTTCCGCTTCCATCCGCGCCAGTGCGTTATAGATCGCATCCACATCGGTGCGGGCTTTCGATATCTTTGCTTTTTCGCGCGCCCCCTGCATGCTTACCAGAACCGTCCCCGCCAATATGCCGATGATCGCGATCACCACCAAAAGTTCAATCAAAGTAAAACCTCTCCCTCCGCTGCCAGCCGCAAACACAACCGGCAGTGGCACGGGTCGCAAATTAAATTTATGTTTAAATACGGAAAACTGCGCCTCTGCCGTTTTTCGGCAAGCCGCAAGTTTTAATATTGATGGAGTCATTACCTTTTTTCGAAAAGCTTATTTAAAGGGCTCTTGTCTTTAGTATGGGTTGCGATCGCATTAACAAACCCCAGCATGATCCCCACGCCGATCATAATATAAAATGCCGTAAACAATTTGCTGGCATCGGTAGTCGGGCTCATGTCGCCATAACCCACCGTGCTCAATGTGGTTACGCAAAAATAAAATGCATCAACAAAACTCCAGCCTTCCGCAAGATGATAGTAAAATGTCCCCGTCAAAAGCGTCCCGGCAGCAATGATCATCAGTTCGAGAAATTGCGGATCGGTTACTGTCTCCCACACCGCTCGGAAAAAATTAACGAACAACCGTGTTGGTCTTCTCATTTTGGTATTGATTTTATCGAATTAATTCCCAATATGAAATTGTAACATAAATCTTGCGGCATCATAACCCCCGTATTAATTACAAAAGGCGGGAATTATCCCGCCTTTGCCATTTTTAGTCAATAAATGTCAACGCCTTGCCAAAACTCGTCCCCCGGCCGGTCCGGCCGATGCGATGGATGTAATCTTCGTAAGTTTGCGGCAGATCATAATTGATAACATGGGAAACATTGCTTATGTCCAGCCCGCGCGCCGCCACATCGGTGGCTACCAAGATCTGGACTTTATCTTGCTTGAACATTTCCAACGCTTTTACGCGCCGCGAATATTTTTTGTCGCCATGGATCGATTCGGCCTTAAAACCGTTTTTTTCCAAAGATCGGCATAGATTTTCCACGCCATGCTTGGTACGCCCAAAAACCAGCACCTTGCTGAATTCGTCCTTTACCAATAATTCGCGCAAAACTTCCGACTTGTTCCTTCCGGCGATCTTAACGATGTCTTGGTCCACATTCTTGGAGGTGTCGCGGGTCTTGATCGAGATCCGCACCGGTTCATGTAAAAATTCACCGATCAAATTTTCGATCTCGCGCGACAACGTTGCCGAGAAAAACAATGTCTGCCGTCCTTGCGGCATTCCCGCCATTAAATATCTCATATCGGCGATAAAACCCATGTCCATCATCCGGTCGGCCTCGTCCAAAACGATCGTCGAAAACTCGGCCAGGTTGATCCGCCGGCGTTCGATCAAATCTTTCAAGCGCCCGGGCGTACCAATAATGAAATTATTGAAATATCTTAATTCGGAAAGCTGGCGCGATATACTGGCCCCGCCCACGCAGCAAACCGAATACAACTTCAGATCCTTCGCCAAGCTTTTGAATTCCTGGTCGATTTGAACCGCCAGTTCGCGTGTCGGCGCCACGATCAAAACTTTCGCGCGGCGATTCGCCATGACTTTATCGATCAACGGCACCAAGAACGCAGCCGTCTTCCCGGTTCCGGTATCGGCAATACCGACCACGTCAATTCCCTTGATCGCTGACGGGATCGCTTTCGCCTGGATCGGAGTGGCAGTAACGTAACCTTTAGCCGCGATCGCCCGCTTTAATTGGGGATTAATGGCAAAATCGCAAAAATTGCACGTTGCCGCGTCTATCCGCGTTTCGTTTTCTGCCGCGGTTATCGCCCTATTGACAAACCTTGCCGGATCTATCTTGACCCCGCGGCTATTATTCCTTTTTGGACTCGTGAAACGCTTTGCTCCGAATCCGCGGCCCGAATTGAAACGTCGGGGCTTCGCTCCGAATTTGGAAGGTCTTGCCTTCATAAAATAGCTGGTAAAGCTACTGCCGCTGCTTTTTGTCCTTGTCTGCATTCTTTTTATAACTTCGGGTCTGTTAAGCTCTTTTATCGGCTCCGCCAATCAAAAAAAGCGACCAATCATTTCTATCGCCAGTTTTTGAAGCTTTTGCCCCGGATATCTTAGGGTTTCGCGGAAGACCGCTCGCTTAACAAGAATAGGTTTTACCTAAACAAAACTAACGAGAATTTAAGTTATGGAAACAACATATCACAAATCATATTATTTGTCAATACTAACCTTGTAAACTTCTAAAACTAAAAGTCGCTCCCAAAGCTTTTTGGGAAGCGACTTTTTTATCCTTTATCATACCGATTATCACTGAAGGTAAGCGTAACCGCTCATAAAATCATTGGCCATATAGGTAGACTGGTTGGAGGCCGGAGAAGAATCGCTATACCCCCAATCGATTTGTTCCACGCGCAGATTATAACTGCCAGCCGGACCGCTCCGGGCATAGGACGAATTAACAATAAAGGTTGCGGTCGTATCTTGGGATATCCGGTACGAATTCGCCATTTCAAGGACGCCGCTTGCCCGGTAAACCGTATCCGATACCAGCGTCCCGGGGATATTATTTTGATATACTGCGTAAACATCGAACGCGCCGGTTTTAGGCAGATACACGTCGCCCCCTTGGGCGCTGACCCGGATCGTAAATTCTGCCGAAATCACGGACGGTGAAAAACTCGTCGCCGGGATCACAGTCGTGGTCACATTATTCAAGGTAAACACCGGCCCGGAAACAAAAACCAAATGGTCATTGCTTTGTGCTGCGCCCCCCAAATCACTGGCGCCCAATAGTGTTCCGTTGGATCTTTCGACCACGAAATATGCCGTGATGCCGTTATCGGTCGCCAAATTTACGCGATAGCGCTTTCCGTTATCGGCCCCATTGCTGGCGATATCGTCATCGATCCTAATGGCGAACGTTCGGGTAGTACCTTGATTTATTTCAATATTTATATTTTGAAAATCTACGATACCGGTTGATTGGTTAGGAGTGCCTACATCAATTACCGTCCCGTTGTCATCGTAAAGATATGCCGTGTGGGGCACCAAAAATCCGGCACCGGTCGAAAAAACTACCCGGTTAATATCATCGATTACTAAATTATCGCGCCTCGCCGTCACATCAAAGAATAATAAAACCGCATTATTGATATTGCCGTTGCTGTCCGCGATCAAGTTCCCGGTTTGCGGAGAATTCGCATTCCGGCTAATCCAAAGGCTGGCATCGGAAGCCAATGACCGGTTCACGTTAATTACCCGGGAAATTACCGATCCCGAAGATGGCGAATACTGGCTCAATCTCGCCTGGTCCATCGCGCGGATGCCGGCCGCCGGCACTGAAATTACCACATCTAACGATGAACCGGTAATTATCCCCGACGATATCCCCGGCTGCACATCAACACGCACTGTCAAAACCTTGTCGGTTCCTTGCGGAATCACCACCGGATCGATAAAATCGGTCAATATCGCCGAATAGCGGGTCGACGTGATCCGGGAAACCGTCGCATCATTCAACGTCATCGAATCGATCATTTTATTGCCGTCATAAATATAAACCGAAGAAAACAGGTTCTGGGGCCGCGAATCAAATTCAAGCCCTAACCGCTGCACGCTCAGATCCGACCCGCGCGCGGCCAATCTGACCCCAAGAACGCCGACCCTTGAATTGCCCTCATAAACTTTCGTGCCGCTGGGAGGTACCGGATAAACCGAAGCGATCAATGTTCCTTCTTGTCCATTGATTGTGATCCCTCCAACCATGTTCGTACTACCCGTCGTCCCCGTTGTTCCAGTTGTCCCGGTACCGGTAGGAATTGTCGGAACCGCAAGCATTGAATTTAATTTTGCTCGCGTTGCCGTCCCCACAAATCCCGCCGTGTCCATATTCCCGGCCAGTAACGAATATTTTGTCTGAAACTTTGCTACGGCCGCCCGGGTCAGCGGACCGAAATAAACCGTTTCGTATCCGGGTGATCCCCAGCTGCTCGCCGCCACCATCGTATCGGCGCTTTGGTTTAAAACTGCCTGCAGGCAGCGCACATCGTTCCCCGTTACCCCGGTTATCAAATTGCGCGAAAAAACAATGCCGGCACAAATAGCTGGCCTTCCCGCTATCGTTACCCCGGTTCCGGAAACTCCTGTATCTCTCAATTGGGCGGTCAATTGATTCAGCTGATTTTGTAACGCTTGGATTTGTGCCATCAATTCAACAGTACTCTGCGCCCTTGCTATTGGCGGCACCAATAAAAACACCAAACAAAATAATATGCTGACAATTTTTTTATTGACCATGATTTTAACCCCGCCGCAGAATCCGCATTTGCGTAAACTACTGATCTGAATTTTACAAATGTGATCATCAAGGCTAAGGGCCGCTTAAACGCCTTGCGCATCATTCCTCAATTTTGCGCATTGTTAACTTAAATATAGCGCCCGAAACATTAATTAATCATTACCGCCATATCGCATTAAATTAAAAACCGCCGCAGCAATAATGCTGCGGCGGTTTTCCCTAAAATGTTATTTTTGATTTTCCTGCGCCATTTTTTCCGCGTCAAGGTTTTTTTTGATCAATTCTCGATGTTTTTTGGTCGATTCCTCCAAATCGCTTAATACATGCTTCAATTCCACCGAATCCCCCTCGAATATTTCAAAAAATTTCTTCTCCAGCAATGCATCCTCCAGCGCGTAAGCGATCGCCCGCGCGCTCACTTCGGCAATGCCGTTTTCTTGGGCGCTCTTAATTTCTTGTCTTATATATTCCAATTATGACCTAACCACTTCGATATTGAACCGGAAATCATTAAAATAAACCGATCCTTGCCGCACCTTTTCGCTCAAATCCCGGATCCATTTGGCATGGCTTACTTCTTCATCGGCCAGCCCCGCCCAAAAATCATTGTAATTAGGACATTTGTCGCTATACGCCCGGTAAAGCTGGCTGATAGTTTCTTCTTGCTCCGCCAGCGTCTGCGCCGCTTAGATTGATTTGGGATTTATTTGCATTTTTTTAATTGGTTATATTTGCCCTACGGAATGTAATATCTTAACATGGCTCCACGGAAAAAAATGAATCAAGATAAGTAGATTTACCCGCCTTAGTAAAATATGGCGTTAAGGCGCCATCAAAATATTTTTCCCCGCCGGAATATTTATTTTTTTAAAGAAATCCTTGTCGATCGTCGTTTCAAAACACGCGCGCCCAACGCCATGCCCCCACCCTTCAGGCACAATTTTTAACCCTGCCGGCTTATAATAATACGCATCCATCTCTCTCGCTGCCGGGATCGACGCTCTCTCCGTCTTAAAATCCGCGCAAATCTCGAAAGCAAGGTCTCCCTTTTGTGAATATTCATAGTCTTTGCCGGTTTCCGGGTCCTTGGGAACCGATGCCACCACTCCCAATTCATCCAAACTTACGGGTAGATTGCCTTTTTGCTGATAGTAATTTACCGCGTAATTTTGGATTTGCTGCAATTCCGATATCCTTTGCTCGTCAAACCTCATATTGCGCTGTTTTGCCGGCGAACCGGACAAGTAAAATCCATAGGCCATGCTCACCAAGATCGCCACCGCCACGATGATCGCGATCTTCCTGGGAATATCATTCTGCATCTCCTTCTTTCGTAGATCCCATAAAAAATAACCAAATACCGCCGCGGTTACTGCCAGGATCACCGCCAATTTCAAAAAGAATTGCGCGGTCAAATCGCCCCGCAGATAATTATAGATCAGCGTTACTAGGTCGATCACGATCGTTAATGCCGAGACGAATAGTGTTATATACCATAACCACTTGCGCACGCCGCCTTCGCGTTTCGTGGGGGTTTCCCTTAAATCCTTGCCGATGATCCACGAAACCAAAATATGGACCGGATAGGCCACTGCCAAAACCGACGCCCCCCAGATCAGTGTCATATATATCCGGCTACCCGATCCCTGTGGATTAAGTTTGTCCGGAAATAAAAAATTAATTATCTGCCACCACAAGGCAATAAAACCGATCACGCTTAAATAAAGCATCGCCGCCGACAAAAGATGCAAAAAAGTATCCCTTGCGGTTTCTTTCCCGTTAATGGCTGCCGATGGGCTTGTTTCCATTTTTTTTAAAAGCCGCCGCCGCGATAATGCGCTTTTGGCCGCTTTTTAATTATTTTTTAATTTTTGCCTTTGGTTTGAACCCCCTCGAATTAAAAATAGTATTCCCGGTGTTAAAATTGCATTAATTGGCCGCCCGGCATTTAGCAACTATTTTTACCGCCACCTCTCGGTTGACCATTTTCATTAATTTATCGATATCGCCGGATTTTGCCGCATCACAAACCGCCGTTGACGATAGCTCGCGAAAATTATGGTTTGCAATGATGTAATGGTAATGCATAACGCCGTAATGGTCGCGATTGTATTTTAAGATATCGTTTTCATAAACGATATCATCATCATTGCGAATCCCGCGGATCATTATCAAAATATCTTTTTTGTTCCATTTCTTCATAAATTCGTCGAACGTCAAAACCTTAATATCCTTCCCCAAGCTATAAGTTTTCCACATCTTAACGCACTCCTCGGGATAAAACGCGGTCTTTTCTCCTTTCACCGGATTGTTCGAACAAACAACGAAAATTTTGCCAAAAGTTTTCGCTGCGGCTTTCGCCAGCTCCACATGCCCATAATGGGGCGGGCAAAAAGTTCCGGGATAGATATGTATTTTTTTCATGTTTGTATTTGCGCCACGCCGGCTACCGGCATTTTCATCGCTTGATTTATGATTTCATTTTTTTAACCGCAAATCAACCCGGCGTTTCTAAAAATTTGAAAATATGATACCGCATTGTATAATAAAAACGGCATACCTAACGGCCACGCTAAGTTTAGTGTTGGCCAAAAAAACGAAAGGTCGATAAAAAAACATTAAATCAAACAAAATGAAAACATCAAAAAAAATTATTATCACCGCCGCGATCTGCCTATTATCAGCGCAAACCGCATCGGCCGTATACAGCTTTCCCGGATACTCTAACCACCCGAATGTTCAAGGTGTCCAATCGGCATCGTCAACAATGGTTAATGGCCCGATAAATGCCATTAAAAACTCCCCGCACCGGCTGGCTTCAACTACCGTTGCCATCGGACAAACTAACACCCTTCAACGGTTGGAATCCCTGCAAAAAGAATACGCCCGGCTTACTGAACTTATCGCTAAGCTAAAAGAACAATTGGGAAAAACTGCTTCCTCGACGATCGCCACTCAAGCCGAACTTGATTGCGCCAAGCCCGCGGTCACCGCGCGCGAAACCGCCGTCGCTACTGCTTACACTGCCTTCGCCGGATGCACCACCGGCGCATTGAGCGTGCGCAAAACCGCGCTTGAGAACGCCTGGGGAATCGCCGCAAACAACGAACGCAACAACTCGATCGGCAAAGCATGGGAAGAATTCAACAAAACCCGCAAAGAATGCCAAAACACTTATAAAACCGCGGTAAAAACCGCTTGGGATACCTTTAAAACCACTATCAAAACTTGCAAACTGAACAGCAGCGAAGGCATGCGCGAAGGTGGAGATCAATCTTTGTAGAAATACGTATCGTTAAAAAACAGCGGCCGCAACCGCTGTTTTTTGATCCTCCATATCTCTTGATATCTTAACCACTTAACCTTGAAAATCAAACTTTTGATTTCGAAAAATCCATACTCATCGAAAACGCCGCGATCAACCCACCAGCAATAGTAAGCAGCTCTAATACCAACACTACCAATAATTGCCGATAACATAACCCATTATCGCCGCCGCGGCCACCGCCAACCCAACTGCACTCCATTTTAAGTTAGCAACATATTTGATGTAAACATTTACCCGACGTTCGGCCATATCAAAATACCATTTTTTAAGTAAAAAACCTGCCTTATTGCAATATTTTACCAAAAAAAACATTAATGACGGTATTATATCTAACAAATTAAATTATGCCCCTATAAAAAAGGAAAAAATTGGATGATCATATCCAACTCTAATAATATTTCAGGGAATAATATTGCCCACCCTCATAATCGAACTCTAGTTCGATATCTGTTGAATTCGAGTCAAGGAAATATATCGGATCATTAGAAACCATTTCCAGATCGAGATCTCTTAACGTTCCGTCAAATTCCTCATCACCATCAAGTACAATCTTAGTCGGCCACCCTTTCCCATCCCAAGCACCAACGATAATATCGATCCGGTCGGGATAATAAGTACTGATCGCTTGCTCGCTCCAAGAATCGACACCCCACAGCGTAGACAGCTTCTCTATTTTTAATTCCTTAACGTCGATGTCATTGCCTTTAAAAGTAATGTTAAAGTTCGATACTGGACCATTCTTGATTGTTGGCTGTGCTTCCTGCTGAATGCAGCCGGAAAAAAGCAACACCGCCAACAATAACCCCAAAGCATATCTTGTTTTGATCAAGAGTTTAGCCTCAGTTATTCCATTAACACATATTTTATTTTTGTCAATACCATCAGGTAATGTGTACGGACATTTTGCACCTTTTTCGATAAGCTGGGGACATGAAAACCATGGCCGAAAATATAGCCGCGGAGCGGCTAAGATGGATCAAGCCGGTTATTGATAGAGAGATAAGCATCGAG
>Ga0209340_1000308_pt1 | contig 59374 bp, 61 predicted proteins | sample EPASupsiteSAE323_FD_187266 | JGI IMG/M metagenome (GOLD analysis project Ga0209340, IMG submission 187266) | Bioremediated contaminated groundwater from EPA Superfund site, New Mexico - Sample SAE3-23 (SPAdes) (version 2) | ecosystem: Environmental > Aquatic > Deep subsurface > Groundwater >... | reverse complement strand
CCCTTTTGCATGTGTTTGCGTACATACAAAAGGGTAGTGGATTTCCCGGATGCTGGCGATGTTTTTTTCCAATTCACCGCTGTATTTTTATGCTGCCATCTGCTGCACTTTTATTTTGCCATACACATTTCAGATTTTAATGAATATAGTAATGGCTTAATGATCACAGGAAGGAGATGTTAGCGTTGTCGCAAGGACAAGAACTAATTGCTGTTGTTGAGAATCTCCTAGAGATTATTAAGAGGTACAGTACAGCCTCAGAACAGTTCGTTATTGAAGACTCATGCCAGGATGAACCTGAGCCAACAGAACCCATGGGTGCATTGCCAGAGATTCTAACTGCCCAAGATATTGCGGATTATCTGCACATATCACGTAACACAGTATATGAATATTTTAAAATTAACCCAGAGTATGGGGGTATACCATGTATTTCAATTGGAACATCGCGGCGCGTAGACAAAGAAGATTTTAGAGATTGGATTAAGAACCAAAAGAGATGGCCGCCAAAATAGGGAGAGAGGGGGACAGGCCTTGAAACGGTCCACTGACATGATTATTCACCCGGATCAGTTGCCTATCGCCATTGGCACCCCGGACGTAATGAAATTGATACGGTGCTGCAGAAGCACCGCTTTAGAGCAGATACGTAAATATGAATCGGACGGGAACCCTGTTATATGGTCGGGTAAGAAGCGGCCTGTGCCGCGAGTAAATAGGGATGCTTTTATTGCTTGGTTTGTCGGACGTTAAATAGTCAAAGATGAAATAAAGGATGATTAGTTAACCCTATGCTATCTAATTTCGCGGTTAAAAGTTGCCGACAAAATTGCCGACAAAGGTTATCAAAATCAAGCCCAAATATTATAAATGGATGCTAAAGCAGAAAACATAAAGGCCTATAAAATGCTAGTTTGCAAACTACGACCAACCAGAAAAACATACCTTTCATAATTCACACGGTAGAAGTCGTGGGTTCGAAACCCTCCGCGCCCACCATTGAGATTGAGAACTGGCGGTAGTTTGAGGCTATCGCCAGTTTATTATTTTACCCTCGAAACTGGCGCTGGGGGCAAAATTGGGGGCAGGTTGTTTAAAACAGTCTTTATGACTTCATAAATATGGACTGGGCTCCGATGTGTTTTCTTGTTTTCCTTCAGATTTTTTCTTATGAAAATTAACCGGCTTATTAAGTTTCGGAAATTGTAACTCGGTGGCCGAGGGGCGGGCTATTATTAGGCAGAAGGTGCATATAATATAGTAAAAACGACTATTAAAGTAGGTGAGACTGAATGATGTATAATATATTTTTCGCCAACTACTGGAGGTGCTGCCTTCGATTGATGGGCGTGATTCCTCCATGGGCATGATGGATGAGATTAGGTCATTAGCGGATACACCAGAACCCCGGAACATTATATGTGACCCTGCCCCGTGAAAGCGGGGTTTTTCTAATGCCAGTGATAGTTAACCCCCTTGATAATTTACCATCATTACACGTAATTCTTGGATTGGAAATATACAATGGCCCCATAATCGACAAAATATTCCTCAAATATAGATTATTATATATGCGGAGGGGATTATGGTCGTATATTGAGGAGGCAATCAAAGTGCAGGATAAAGTAACAAAGGAATATCGCAAGGATAATATGAGCGTCTCTTCAGTAAAAGGATATAAGATTAAAGATAATCATAAGTTACATATTGGTAAAACTAAATCGGATAATATTGAAGCAGAGCTTCTTCAATCCGAAGAAAAGTTTTCGAAGGTTTTTTATTATAATCCGGACATAATGACAATCAGCACTTGGGAAGAAGGGCGTTTTATTGAAGTGAATAATGCATTTGTTGAAATTACTGGCTATGAACGGCATGAAGCCATCGGGCGTACTGTAAAAGAATTCGGCATCTGGGTCAATTCAGAAAGACGAGACTTAATGTTAAATAGAATTCGGGAAAACGGGAATGTCAGGAACTTTGAAGCAAACTTTAGAATGAAAAATAGTGAGATTCGTACTTTTTGTATTTCAGCCGAGACAATTGACATACGTGATCGAGTACATATAATTGTCAACTCAAGAGACATTACTGAAAACAAAAGGATGGAAAAGGCATTGCTTTTGTCAGAGGAGTGTTTCTCCAAAGCCTTTAATGCTAGCCCAATCCCGATGACAATTTCCAATACCGCGGATGGGATGATCATTAACTCCAACGACGCCTTTAATAATATGTATGGTTCTACTCGAGACAGGATCATGGGTCAATCGTCATTAGAGATATTTTGGCCGGATATATCTGATCGTGACTCGGTAATACAGAGAATTATTGAGAACAACTCAATTCGTGATATGGAGATCAATTTTTATAATAAATCAGGTGAAACGCGATTGGGATTATTATCTGCGGAACCAATTAATATTATGGGAACTTCATGTATACTCAGTATTTTTACTGATATAACTGAACTAAGAAGAATGGAAGTTGAAATAGCCCGCCTTGATCGACTCAACCTAGTGGGAGAAATGGCGGCTAGCATCGGACATGAGATAAGGAATCCCATGACTACCGTACGTGGTTATCTGCAAATATTTCGGGAGAATGAGGATTATCAACGTGATGCAGAACAGGTTGATTTAATGATCGAAGAACTGGATAGAGCAAATTCAATAATAACAGAGTTTCTTTCTTTAGCTAAAAATAAGATGGTAGAAATGAAAACAGAAAATATTGATTCAATTATTGCCAAATTATTCCCTTTGATTCAGACAAAGGCTATTGGGCGAGATCAAATTATAAAGTTAAAACTAAATGCTGTGCCTGACCTGATTCTTGATAAAGAAGAAATTCGTCAACTAATACTCAATCTGGTGGACAACGGGCTGGAATCAATGCCCGCAGGTGGGATTGTGACCATAAGAACGTTTATAGAAAATGGGGAAGTAGTATTGGCGGTTCAGGATGAAGGTCATGGGATAGACTCGCAAGTCATGAACAAAATGGGTATTCCTTTTTTTACCACCAAGGAACGAGGGACAGGTTTAGGATTACCCGTTTGCTACAGGATAGCTAACCGACACAAAGCTATAATTAACATAGAAACCAGTACAGCGGGAACTACTTTTTACGTTAGGTTCTCGAAGAATGAAACCGGCATGGAGCAGGTAGTTAAGAACATTGAGCATATTCCGGGCATGGCCCAATAGGTTAATGCCATCTGGGATGTGGTAAGGCCCGGAAAGCAGGTGGTATCATCAAAGTTTTCTTCAACAGTCCATGGAAGTTCAGTTTTAAGGATCTGGTGGCAGCAGTGTTCATCAGCTCCTTTCTTTTTTCTGCTGGCAAGCACTGGCCAGTAAACAGGCCCTGGATCTGGTGTTATAGGTATATAAAAGAAAGCTAAGAGGCTACTAAGATAGTTGAGTCTCATTGTAAATCCATAGGCAAAATCTTGTCTCGAATTAGGATGCATGTATTTCAGCCTTGATACAGAACCCTTTTGCTATAATGAATATTATGTATAATTCCATAGTGAGTAATTTACGCACTGCTTATAACGTAATACCTGATAACTACACTATATACCTGAATAACAACCAGACCGGGGAGCACTGTCTCCGCTGTTTTTCTTATCAGTAATTAAGAGGAGGATATGAAATGTTGAGGATTGGTCAGAACCGGACCGGCCATAGACGGTGGCTGGGCTGCTTTATTATTCTTTGTTTGCTCCTGGTTGCCCAGCCCGCCATGGCAGCGGGGGTAGGCATCAACGTAAGCGTTGACGGTGAGACCAAGGCTTATGACCCCGCTCCCCAACTCATCAACAACCGGGTGCTGGTGCCCATGCGGGCGATCTTCGAAGACCTGGGCGCGGAGGTCAGCTGGGACGGGGGCAGCCGCACCGCTATGGCTTTCAAGGATGGCAAATATGTATCGGTTAAGATCGGGAGCCGGACCGGGATCACGGCGGACGCGGTTAAGATAAATGGTGCATACCAGCTAAGCAATGTACAGAGTATGCCACTGGATGCCGCAGCGGTCATATTCAGAAACAGCACCATGCTGCCCCTGCGCTTTGTCAGCGAGGCGCTGGGGGCTCAGGTGGATTGGATCGGCGCCAGCCGTCAGGTAGTGATAGCTACCGGGAAAGCATCAGTTACTCCAATGACGCCAAGTAATACAATAACGCCAAGCAGCACAACTCCAAGTACTGCCAGTGCTCCGGTCATCCCGACTACTCCCAGCCCTTCCGCCTTCACCGGAACGGAAATGCGCGGGGTTTGGCTGTCCTTCAACGACCTGGCCAGTTTTGATACCATACGGATTGATTCTTATCTGGACGCTGCGGCCGCTATGCATCTCAATACCGTTTATGTACATGCCCGGGCCTTCAGTGATGCCTTCTATAAATCCGAGCTGTTCCCCTGGTCGCACAAGCTGACCGGGGTGCAGGGGCAGGCTCCGGCGGTAGACCCGCTGCAGTATGTGGTAGCTGGCGGGCATAAGCGGGGTCTGCGGGTGGAGGCCTGGATAAATCCCTACCGGATATCGACCAGTACCGAACTCACCAATGCGCTGGCTCCCAACAACCCGGCGGTCAAATGGCTGGATGATTCCACCAAGGTACTCCACTATAAAATCAACGATCAGGATTGCCTGATCTACAACCCGGATTCCCCGGAGGTGCGCAGCCTGATTACCCAGGGGATCCTGGAGATTCTCAACAACTATGATGTTGACGGGATCCACTTTGACGATTATTTCTATGTGACCGGGATCAAGGAGGCCTATGCTACCAGCTACAAGGTGAATGAGGTCAACAAACTGATACGGCAGGTTTACGCGGCGGTCAAGGGGGTAGACCCCAAGCTTACCTTTGGCGTCAGTCCGGCTGGCAACATCGCCAACTGCAATGCGGCCGGGGCGGATGTTCAGACCTGGCTTGCTCAGGAGGGCTATGTCGACTATGTCTGCCCTCAGATCTACTGGACCAATGAATACAGTAACGCCAAATTCCAGTTTAATAACTGCCTGAATGACTGGGTAACCCTGAAGAAAAATCCGCGAGTGAAGCTTTACACCGGCCTGGCCTTGTACCGGGTGGGAACAGAGTCTGCCAGTGATCCGGGTTGGATCAACCGCAGTGACAATATGCTGACCCAGGTACAGCAAATACGCCGCAGCGGCCAGTGCTCCGGGTTTGCACTTTTCGATATCTCGGATCTCATATCGCCGGCCGCCCGGACTGAGCTGGTGAACCTGAAGACGGCGCTCTAACTTTATGTTGGATTACCTCCGCAAGTTGACGATAGCTTAAAATAATTTAGGTTTGCCGCCAGGATTCGATCTGGAACAACACAGGGCAAGTTACCATTATTTGTATAATTGTCCTAAGCATTATCGGAAAGGCGGCAAATTATGGCTAAGAAATGGTTTTCGATCTTCTTGCTTGGTCTGGTGTTCCTCTTGGCCAAAACGGCAGAGTGTTCGGCCGAGCCCACCTACACTTATGTCAAACACGTGAAATTGATAATAGGTGAAAGGGCAGCCGAAGTGAATTACCAGCCCAAGACCATGGCGCAGGCAGCTTATGAAAAAGACGGACGGACCCTGGTGCCATTTAGATTCTTAGGAGAATCACTCGGTGCCACCATTGCCTGGGATGCCGGCCACAAGCAGGCCAAACTGACCCTGGGCGAAAACAAGGTAGCAGTAACCGTAGGTTCCCGGGCGGCTTATGTCAATGACAAATTAACCAGCCTGGATGTTCCGGCCGAAAGCACCAATGGCAGTTTGTTTGTGCCGCTACGTTTTATGAGTGAATCCCTGGGGGCCTCGGTAGATTATGATGCAGATACCAAAACCATCACCATAGACCATATCAATACGGACGAATGGGTTTGGTACACTACACCCGGCAGCAAGCTCAAGTACAAGCATCCCAAGGCTTGGACGGTACGAAGCGTGGATAGTGACAATATGGTGGTATTCATCAGTCCTAATAAAACTGAATTGTTTTGCTATTGGACAGAAAAAACTCCCGAAGAAAACTATGCTGCTTTGAAGCAATTGGCTGATGAGAAAGGTTGGACCTTTGAAGGAGAGTATTTAAATGGAAAAGACCTTGACCAGGGCTATGAACTGCAATTCAGCAGATATGACGTGGAGAAAAATGGCTCGATATGGTATATCTGCTATGTTGAACCGTTTCAAAAGGGCAACAGTCTGCTGGGCGAGGTCATCATGGATGAAAACGTTTTCGGCCTCGATAACAATGTAGCATATGAGATTTTAGAAAGCTGATAAGCCGAAATCAGGATAAGAGCTTTGTATAATAGCATTGGCGCCCGGGATGGAAATGATAGCGAAACATCCCGGGCGCTTTTTATTGACCGGAAGCTTAGCACAGTGATTTCCTCGTCACCTTACCAAAATCATAGGCATTCAATTCTGTAAAACAGATTTGTACAGCAAAGTTTGCCGGCTGCTGCCGGTCTTGCCGGACAAAGTCTGTTTTACAGCAGAAGGCGCCATTTTATCCGGATCGGAAAGCTTCATATATATGGCACGAAATTTGCTTATAAATAAACAGACGAATTCTTTCAGATAGATTGCTTTGGTATGCCTTGGGGATAGGGAAAGTGGGGTGCTCAAATGCTGAAAGATGTTATCTGCGACGAAAAAGGGCTCAGCAAATTGGAAGCGCGGGACCATGTTTGCCTGGTTTATGGCTCAGAACAAGAGTGGAGCTCTACGGTACCGCTATTTATCGAGGACGGAATCGATCGTAGTGAGAAGTGCGTATATATCTGCAATACTCATCAGCCTGATTTTATCCGTCGTGCGATCATGGCCAGGGGTATAGATGCCGGTTATCTGGAGAGCGGTGGACAACTCGTTATATATGTTTTTCAAGACTTCCTGAAGAATCTGGAGTTGGACATCTATGATATGATAAATTTCCTGTACCGGGTTACGCAGAAGGCGATTGCCGAGGGTTATACTGGGATGCGTCTGGTCATGGAGATGAAAGAATTCCCTCACATAGTAAACGCTGAGCAAATCCTCAAGTTCGAGACCCGGCTTAATCGCTATCTGTTTAACCGGTTTCCCTGCCTGGCCATGTGTTTGTATGACAAACAGGTGAATGATCCTCATTTCATCAAGGATGCCATACTGGCGCATCCCCTGATCGTTCAGGGGGAACACGTCTTTCCCAATACGCACTATGTAGGCCCTTCGAAAGTAGTGCATACCCAGAAGGGCAGCAACGCGGTAGACAGCTTTCTGGAGGTTATCGAACAGCAGGGCATCAAAAACGAGAGACTGCATTTCTTCAATGATGTCCTCAATGAGTGCCTGCAGCCGTTTTGTTCCATGTACGCCGACGGCAGCATCATGCTGTGCAATGAAGCCTTCTGTTCCCTGACCGGATACAACCGGGAAGAAATCTACCAAAAGGTTAGATTTGCCGATTTTATCCGTCTGGAATCGATAGATCAGCATTTTGACGCCCTGCGCAAGATCAAGGCCAGCGGCGAAGCCCAGCGCTATGAAACGGAGATCTATCTCAAAAACGGCAACTGCCTGGAGGTCGAGGTTCTGCTGCATCAGCTACAGGAAAGAAACTACCAGAACAAGTATTATTATCTATTTCTCAATGACGTCAGTGAACGCAAGGCCACCACCTGGTTGACCGGTTCCTGAAAATTATTGACCAGATGGATGTGGGGTAGCCAGCCATTATCTGCATATTATAACAGCTCTTATTCAGCCCCGATTAAAGAGGTCTTTAGCAAGATTGCGCGAATAACCAAGATATATATTAAGAAGAATACGGGGGTTGGAATAGGAGGAGTACAAATGGGTGAGTTTTCGTTGCTGTTGTTATCAAACCAGGATTTCTTGGTACGCCGTGTTCTACACTATGCCAAATTGCACGATTATACCAGATATACTTCCACCCTGGAGGAGGCCTGGCGGGTATCAATTCAAGGGCTAAGCCAGGCGCTGCTGGAGGCCATTCAGCAAAATTCCGAGCCGCCGGAGCTGAATGCCGACGCTGATTATCATAATGACAGCATGGTAGCCTTCGGTATACTTGAGGCCCAGCGGCATCGGGTGCGCGGAATCAGCCTGGAGCTATTCCTGGGTCTGATGAAGTATTATCGACAGGCCTATCTGGATCTGCTGTCTGAGCAGGGTGCCGATATTGAACTGGGCCAGGCAGGGTTATTTATTAACCGCGTCTTTGATCGGATTGAGATTGCATTCTGTACGGAGTGGGCCAATACCGAGAAAAGCGATCACGTGGACCAACTCCAGGCCAACAACCGGGAAATGACCAATGAAAAGAATAAATATCTGACCATCTTTGAGAGCATCCCCACCCCGGTGGTCATCCTCAATGCTGACCATAAGATCAATAATATGAATCTGGCCGCAGTGGAATTCCTGACGGGAATGACCCTGAATCCGGGGAATTCATATTATTCACAGGCCTATCAGATTGTAAATATGCCCGAGATACTCCCCTGGCTGGTTGGCGAATTTCAGCTCTTTATTGAGAGCGAACAGACCGAGGTTACTCTGGAGAAGGATGTGGAAATCCCGGAACGGGGCTGTCATAACCTGGTCATCAAGTTTCATCGCATGCTGGATATCAGCGACAAGTTTCGCGGTACGGTTATTATCTTTACTGATTTGACTGAGCGGAAGTTAGCCGAGGAGAAGCTGCGTTACCTGAGCTTCCATGATAAACTTACCGGTCTCTATAATCGTGCTTACTTTGAGCAGGAGTTGAGGCGCATGGAGACCGACCGCTTCAATCCGGTAGGAATTATCGTTTGTGATGTTGACGGCTTGAAAGCAGTCAATGACAACCTGGGCCATCAGGCGGGTGATCTCCTGCTGGTAACCGTTGCTTCAATACTTAAGAAATGTTTTCGGGATAGTGATGTGGTAGCCAGGATAGGCGGGGATGAATTTGCGGGGATTCTGCCAGCCAGCGAAGAGTCGATAGTTCGAATGGTCTGTGATCGGCTTAAGCAGGAGTCGGCTGCCCATAACCGGGACAAGCCCCAAATACCCATCAGTTTTTCTATCGGATACGCAGTGGGAGCAGCCAGAGAGACCGGCATTAACGAACTCTTTAAGATGGCTGACGATAACATGTATAAAAGCAAACCCAATAATCGGGCAGCTTATGCCCGGGTCTACCAAGATGCCCAGGGACTCTATGGCAGTCGGTTTTTTAAGGAATAAGATCGATCCGGATAAAAAGATATTATAAGTCACGCGGCGTATGCAGGTATACTTCATATGCCGCTTACTTTTTGGTTATTGCTTGCAGTAGAATAAACTAAAACCCATTAAATACAATATATTGCTGATGATTTATAGGGGGATAAGAAAATGAATAAAAAGCGCGTGGCGATAGTGACCGGGGCCACCCGGGGCATAGGACGGGGCATTTTTGCAAGGTTAATCAGCGAGGGAGTCTCGGTGGCTACCGTATATCATCGCGATGATCAGGCGGCCGAGTTATTTGCTGATAAATCTGCCCAAACCGGGGTTCCCTGCCTGATCGAAAAGATAGATGTTGCGGATTATGACTCCCGGTATCAGCCATACCGATTGGCCGGCGGGTAGAGATAAGTGAGGTAGTGGAGCCGGTGATATATTTCTTATCTGATGCCGCAGCCGCCGTGACCGGACAGGTGATAGGAGTCAATGGCGGAATGAGCACGTAATGGATTTTTATGAGACCAAGGCCAGGCCCGACAAATCGGGACGGATCACTCACTTTTTTTGCTGCAATTATTGGCACAAAATGTTGTTGCTATTAAAAAATAAATCATTTATGATAATGGCAGTAATAAAATAATAACTGGTGGATCGAGGGGAAACCTAAGGGTGGCCCTGACGAAGACCAATATTTTACCGGTGGGGGGTTTTACTACCGTGGAAATATTGGATTTTTTTTTTAAACGTAAAGGTTTAGGATTGGAGTTGGAAACAGTGTCTCTACCAGTTGAGGGTGATCCCAAACGTAAAAATGTTGTGAGCATTGAGGCACATAAAAAACTTGATGATAAGCAGCGCCGGCAGATGCAGCATGAACTCAAGGTGTACATGGAGCAATATTTTAAGCAAAAACTGGGCAAGGGTGTAGACTACACCAAGGTAGTTATCTGGGAAGATATGGTGATCATCCGCGGCGAGAGATTCTTGACTGATCCTGAAATATACATTACAGAGACCCCGGCCGGTCTGGAAGTGGTACGAGCGGCTCGCATGCAGGTGGCGAAGCAGCACTCAGTCGATAATGTGCCTTTTTTTGAAGATAAGCTGCAGGCCCGGGTGATTAATCAGACCTATGACATAGTGCCGGAAAATGATTTCTGGATTCATGTCATGATATTTGACCGCATGTTAACCGAATAATACTTATTGATAGAACAACTGCATAGTCTGGTGGATCGGGAAGAAACCGTCAAGGTGGCTTCGAGGAAGACCAATATTTTACCGGTGGAGGGGATGCAAACTGCCGTGGAAATATTGGTTTTTTTTATTATATGTAAATCAGACCTATGATATCGTGCAGGAAAATAACCCTTGGATTCAAGCAATGGTGTTTGACCGAATTTGAATATTCCTTATGTAATTATACAACTGCATAGTCTGGTGGATCAGGAAGAAACCGTCAAGGTGGCTTCGAGGAAGACCAGTACTCTTATGGATTTTGAAATTTGTGACCGTAAGATATTGGTCTTTTTCTTTGACCAAATACAAGGAGAGGTGATGTGCAGAATAATGCCGGTTAGAAATCGCGAAGACAGAATTTAAAAATAAAAAAATATTGGAGGTAATTTAAAATGGCAGATACCATGAAAGCATTAGTTTATCGGGGACCAGAAAAGATAGGATTGGAAGATGTAGCGGTACCGAAAATTTTGCAGCCCGATGACGCTATCGTTCGGGTCACTACTTCGACCATTTGCGGAACCGACATTCATATCTGGCACGGCGGCATGCCCGAAGTAGCACCGGGAAGAATTATCGGCCACGAATTTGTTGGTGAAGTGGTAGAGGTAGGTCCGGCCGTACGGAATAACAAGGTTGGAGACAAGGTAGCGGTATCCTGTGTTACCCAGTGTGGTGAGTGCTTCTATTGCGTGCGGGGCACCTATTCCCATTGCACCACCGGCAGTTGGATATTCGGCTACATGATCGACGGCTGCCAGGCCGAATACGTTCGGGTGCCCCACGCCAACCTGGGTATGTTCACCATTCCCGAAGGGCTGACGGAAGAAGATGTGCTTTTTGTGGGCGATATTCTTTCCACCGGTTATTTTGGTGCTGAGAATGCTCACATCGAGCCCGGTGACACGGTAGCGGTTATGGGCGGCGGCCCGGTCGGCATGTGCGCCATGACCACTGCAAAACTTTGGGGACCCTCAGAGATCATCGCGGTTGATATCAACCAGGAGCGGTTGGATTTCGCGGTCAAGAACGGTATTGCTGATGTGGGCATCAATCCCCTTAACGTAGAGAATGTCGGCGATGCGATCCGGGAGAGAACCGGGGGCCGCGGCGCGGATGCCACCATCGAGGCCAACGGTTTTAAACCTACTTTTGATATGGCCATTGACGCCGTCAGACCAGGTGGTCATGTATCCCTGATCGGTGTGTTCGAAAAGGCCCAGGAACTGGCTATGAACACCTTATGGATCAAAAACATCAGTATCAATATGGGGCTGGTTAACGCCAACCGCATCCCGGAACTGATCAAGCTCATTCAGGGCGGCAAGATCAATACCAATTTCCTGTGCACGCATCATGCCCCCTTGAATGATATCGTCAAAGGTTATGATATCTTTGGCGGCAAGAAGGACAACTGTCTCAAGTGGGTGGTCAAGCCCTATCAGAAATAATTAATTCGTCTCCTCTCCTGTATCACTACAGGATTCATGTTCAAATAATTTGGCTTTGCCGTCTGATGGCTTCAGGCGGTTTCTTTTTTGGGGGATAAAGCGAGAATGGCCGGAATTTCTTGACCATTTGGCCAATCTGTATTATACCTATACTTAAGGTTAACAGGGATTTTTTACCTTGATTTTTTGGGTTCCAAAATCAACCTGAGGAGATGACCGGGCAAGATGGAAAATGAAAACATAGTGGAGCAGGATTCATTGGATAACCCTGAATTAACCGGGGGAGAAGAATCCGCCGGAGACAGATCTACCCAATCCAAGACCGGCCTGGCGGCCTTGTTAGCACTGCTGGCTCTCGTCTTCGGCAAGCTCAAATTTTTACTGGTATTTCTCAAAGCAGGCAAGTTCATGGGCACAGCCCTTTCTATGTTGGTTACCATTGGTCTGTATGCGTCTATGTTCGGCTGGAAGTATGCCCTTGGTTTTGTGTTGCTGATATTTATCCATGAGATGGGTCATTTTCTGGCTGCCAAGCAGGTGGGGCTCAAGGTTTCGGCGCCAATCTTTGTGCCTTTTGTCGGAGCGTTTATATCTATGAAGGACCAGCCGCGAAATGCGGTAATTGAGGCCAGAGTGGCTTTGGGAGGTCCGGTTTTGGGCAGCCTGGCCGCTTTATTCTGTCTGGTTATAGGCCTGAATTTCAATGACGGGCTGTTCATGGCCCTGGCCTACTCAGGGTTTTTGATCAACATATTTAACCTGATTCCGGTCAGTCCCCTTGATGGAGGCCGGATAGTCACGGCCATTTCTCCGAAAATCTGGCTGATCGGTCTGCCGATTCTGGCGGTAAGCTGCTTTTATTTCTTTAACCCTTTGGTCATACTGCTGTTGATCCTGGGAGCCTACCAGGCTTACCGGCAGTGGAAAGCCAACGATACCTCTTATTATGACGTTCCTAATAATATACGCCTGCGCTTTGCGGTCCTCTATTTTGGGCTGCTCCTGTTGCTGGGAGTAGGCATGGCCTACATTCATAGTATCTACCCAATGTAAGTGAAAAGGCCGACCGGGCAAGGGGACGGTTCTTATGCCCGGTCCCCGTGACTTTAGATTTATCGCTCCGCCAGGGCACGTACGTCGGCTTCCGGCATACCGGACTTATCCGCGATCTCAGCGATGGTGAGGCCTTGCTGCAGAAAGCGCTTGACCATAACCGCCAGAGGTTCGGAGATATCGATTATGAAGCCGTCCGGATCATAGATGCGAAAACCCTTCTGGCCCCAGGGGTGTTCGATAATGGGGTGGATGACCCGCTCGGGCTGAGGGCTGCATCTGGTCCAGGCCTCAGCCAATTCTGCCGATTCAAAATACAGTTCAATAACCGGCGGTATTGATTGAGCCGCGGGGGGAGGAGAATCTTCAAAAATGATGTCCAGGGCGGCATCCCGCTGCCAGATGGAAAAGCCCCCTTCGTAGATGACATTGGGCCCGTTGTCCATCATTACGGTCTGCCCCAGCAGATCCTCATAGAATTTTCGTGATTTGGCCACATCCGCCACCATAATTACCGAAGAAGAAAAGTTGATGGTCATAACTCACCTTCTCAATATTTATTTCCTTTACCATATCATGGCGGACTATTGAATTCAATTTTTGGTTGGCAATGCAGGCTGTTACCACTGAATTCCCGGGTCGTCGGCCATAGAATTAACCGAGCCGGCCGGATAGAGAATTGACAGATGATCGAGCCCGGGATCGGGGACGGCTGTACTGCCTGCCGGGAAAATAAATCTCGTTCTGAATTCGTCGCTTACCACGTAACCGATCATTTGCTGATCGTCATAAGATTTCGTTGCGGCTGCTTTGCCATATACCCGAACCAGATCGGACGGACGGATTTTTTTCAGGGCCGGATCATAAGACCTGATGTCAAAGATCTGCATGCCCTTATTGGAGCCGAAAACCAGCCCGCGGCTGTTATAGGTGGCAAAGGTGCCTTTGGCCGCTGCTATATATTCATTCTTGTCTGGGTTGCCCCATGCCTTTTCAACATCATCGATGACCGAAGTCTTGGCGGCAAATTCACATCCAGGCACCTTGCCTTCCCGGGCCAGTTTTTCGATTTCCTGCAGTATACGCCCGGCTTCTTGCTGTCGCTCACGTTCTGCTTGATTAGCCGCAGATATTTTACTGACGGAAGCAGGCTGCTTTCCCGGGGGATTTTGCGCTTGCTTGCCATCTTTACTGCTGTTATTACAGCCAGCCAGTGCCAGAGCCATCAATAGGATTAATGATGCAGCTATTAGTAATCGTTGTAGATTCATCGCTATGTCCTCCCAAGCATATTATGTCTGCATATAAATACGGCAATACCTTGTAACAGCTTACCGCCAAGCCCCGAGGGAAATTATACCAGAGAAAAATGCCGAAAAGATATGCAGGAATTGAACGGGTTTTTATCTTGTTGCCAGTTTTGGCAGAGAACCTAACGGCGGTGAGCCTTTACCATGGCGGCAGTCGGGCAGGGAGCCTCCGGCTGATCAGGATTGAAAATACGGGTGTCTGCGGATCGACGCAGACACCCGTATGGTTATTAATCGGTGGTGGGAGCAGCTTGAACCTTGCTTAATGACGGAATGCGGTTTTCCTCCAGCATGCGAGCCAGCAGGATGTTTACCATTGAAGCTCCATCGCCGCCCGCCACGATATCGGGAGTAATCTTGACGTTTCCTGAAGATATCAGCTTCATCAATTCGATCAAGGCGACGCTTTCCGGCCCGATAGCCTCGCGAGTCAGATCGTAGGCCTCAGCCGTCGCTTTTCCTATTGACAGGATCTTTTCAGCCTCGCCTTGACCCTCCAGTTTAACCCGGCTGGAGTTTCCTTCGGCGATGGTTATGGTCTTGATCTTCTCCTGTTCGGCTACCTTTACCCCGATCTCAGCGGCCACTATGTCCCCCTGTTTGTTGGCCTGGGCCCGGGTGCGTTCCATATCGATTCGTTTTACTTCGGCTTCCCGCTGCTGGGTATACATATCCTGCTGCTGGGTGGCGATCACCTTGTTGGTCTGAGTCTCCATCAAGGCTTCCGGTATCTGGATCTGACAGATGAGTACGCTCAAAACCTCGACATGATATTTCTCCAGTTCGGTCTGTGCCCGCTCCAGCGCCTTTTCCTGCTGCTCATGCCGGTCCTGCAGGAACTTCATGGCTTCGGTTGATGAGGCCTGGTTGCGGAAACTGCTGTCAATCAAGGGGTGAATGACGTTCATCACCAGATTGTCGATGCTGCCGATGCGGGCCACCATATAAGGAGCCTGCTCCGGCTGTACCCGAATAACCACCTTGACCCCAACCTTAATAATGAATCCATCCTTGGAGGTCACACTTAGGGGGTTAAAACTGCCGCTGGCTGACTCATCATCCCAGTCAATAGTAATGTTAGTGGTTTTAACTATGATGGGGATGTAGGCGCGTTTGTTAAGATAGTAGGTTCCAGGACCTGCCACATCGAGCTGTATGCCGCGATAACCTTTTTGGACCACATAAGACTCGATCTTTTCTCCGGTCAGGTCTGGTACGCCAACTGCCGCACTTTGATCGGGCTTCTTACCCACGTTGGATATTATGACCGCTACCTCGCCCTGATTGACTACGGCTGCCGTGTCCAGATCTACGGCAAACATATAGGGATTGATGTAATAGGTACCCGGAGGCAGCACATCCAGCTGGGGTCCCCGCTGGCCCCGGCCAGTCAGGAAGGCGGCGGCGTTCTGATAACTGTCATGTCCTTCGACCGAGTCCGCGATCAGCTCGGCGGGAGGCAATTGATCGCCGTCTTTAGCGGTTACCAGACCGACACTGCCGGAATTGACTATAACCGCCGGATGTTCAATAACCTGGAACATACGGGTGTTGATGCGGTATTTACCGGGCAATAGAATATCGAGCTGCGGTCCTTTCTGCCCGCCACTGGTCAGGAAGGCAGTGCCATCCTGGTAATTGTTGTGTCCGGTCACGGCACGAGCCAACAGGCGTCCGGCATCCATGGGGGCACCGTCAGTTGCGGTGACTACACCGATATTCCCCTGAGTGATACTGGTGATAGGTTCCATTATCACATTGAAGAACTTGGTATTGAGCCGGTAAGTACCCGGGGGTATAAAGTCGGTCTGCGGACCCTTTTGCCCGCCGCTTTTCAAGAAAGCTTCGGCATTCTGATAAAAATTATGCCCGGCAACGGATCGGCCGAAGATGTTGCCGGCCGGGATGGGCTCGCCATCTGCAGCCTCGACGATACCGATGGCGTCCTCGGGGATGTTAATGGCCGCGACCAGGGTGATTTTAAAAATCCTGGTGTTGATACGATAGGTGCCGGGAGGGATATAATCAGTCTGGGGCCCCTTCTGGCCATCATTTCTCAGAAAGGCCTCGGCATCCTGATAGAAGTTATGACCCTCCACCGAGCGCCCAAAGATATTTCCAGCCGCGAGGGGTCTGCCGTCAATAGCCTCCACCAGGCCTAGCTTGTCTTCCTCGATAACTATGAATGAATGCTTGCTGACCGCATAGAGAAAGGGGAAGAAAAAGTGGATCCCCGGTCCCAGGGTCCGGGCCTGGACGCCGATCTCACCCTTCTGGGCAATGATTCGGTCCGAAGGCAATTGCCTGCCGATGTATTTGCGTTCAACAATTCCAATTTGGGTACCGCCGATGACTACCATAAGATTGGATAACCAGATAAATAAGCACAGCAAGATAAATCCCAGAAGCACCGCAGCCAAGCTAAACCAGATGTTCAATCTCAACCAACTCCTTTCAAAAGTCCGCCCCTAAATAATTACACTTATTACTATGATGGCCTAAAGAAATATTAGCACATAATCGAGCATATATAACATGATTTTCCGCCATTGCACAATAGAGGATAAGTATCCTGGCTTGACCCTGACACGATGTCATGCTTTATAATGAAAAAACCATGTTAAAGGTGGTGAGAACTTGCTGATTGGGCAACTATCCAGGGAAAGCAATGTGAGCGTGCGCTCCATAAGGTATTACGAAAGCAAGGGTCTGGTGCAGTCACAGCGTCTGGCCAACGGCTACCGGCATTATCAAGCGGATGCTGTGGCGGGGGTAAGGATAATCAAAACCTGCCTGGGTCTGGGCTTTTCCGTGAAAGAACTTGCCTCAATTCTGGGTTGTCGGGCTGCCGGTGAGGAGCCTTTGCCCCGGTGTGATAAGGCGATGGAGATGTACAGTCAAAGACTCCAAGATGTAGAGGAGCAAATTGCGAATTTGAGTTTGGTACGTGAATTGCTGCAGGCAACTATCAGCGAACCGGCCGTGTAGTGCACGAATTGACGAAGGGGAGGATGGAAACATGATTATAGACAGCCACGTCCATGTGATTTTGCCCCTCAGCGACCTTTTGAACACGATGGATCAAGCCGGGATTGACCGAACTATTCTATTTCCAACCGTGGTACACCCGGAGAGGGCATCAGATCTTATATCGCTCAACCAGGAACTGCAGGTCCTAAATGGGATTCTGGGGGGGCAGGTAAGTCCGCTGGAGGCATATCGGACAGCAATGGAGGAATTGCTGCAAAGCATTGGTTTATATCCTGACCGGTTTTATGGTTTCGGTCGGGTGCCTCTGGGATTGACCCCGGAGGAAACCGGGAATTTGATCCAGAAAACCATTGTGGATAATGGGTTAAAAGGGCTGGGGGAGTTTGCGGTTGCTCCTGGCCAGACCGCGGCCTTGCAGCCGGTTTTTGCTGCCAGTGCGGAATTAGGCCAGCTTCCTCTGTGGATACACTCATTTTTCCCGCTCGGATTGTCTGATATAAAGGATATTGATACGCTTTCCCGCCGCTTTGATGGTGTTCCGGTGATTATGGGTCATATGGGCGGGACACATTGGGCTGAGGTAATCGAACTGGCCGTTGCCAATCCCAACCTATATCTTGACCTGTCGGCCATGTTCACCGTGCTGGCTCCCCGCATGGCGATCAGGGAACTGCCGGAAAGGGTACTGTTTGGATCGGATGCACCTTATGGCGACCCGCTTCTGGTCAGGCAAATGATTGAGAGAATTACCCCGGATAAATCGGTGCGCGAGCTGGTTCTAGGGCGGAATGTTGCTGAGCTCTTAAACTTATAGGCATATAAAAAACCAGGCTACTATAACAGTCTTTTCGCATTGTATCCGCCTTCAAGAAAAAGATTGCCGCGCTGTGCTCGTAATTCTCACGGGTAATAAACCCACCACGATAAACGAAAAGCGTTAGACCATTTTTCGTTCACGTAACATGGCCGGGGAAGATTGCCGCGTCGCATCGCTCCAGCGCCGTCCTGGCGCCCGCGATACTAGACCATCCGTGGTCGTCGCTAACGCTCCTCGCAATGACAAGTTCGCGAGTTTTCGTAGTAATGACAGGTGGGGGTGTTGGGGCGGCAATCCTTTATTGTGTCATTGCGAGCGCAGCGCGGCAATCATCCCCCGTTTTCATAACAATGACAGTGCAATGGCGCTTCGCTCGCAATTCTCACGGGTATTACCCCACCACGATAAACGAAAAGCGTTAGACCATTTTTCGTTCACGTAACATGGCCGGGGAAGATTGCCGCGTCGCTAACGCTCCTCGCAATGACAAGTTCGCGAGTTTTCGTAGTAATGACAGGCGGGGGTGTCGGGGCGGCAATCCTTTATTGTGTCATTGCGAGCGCAGCGCGGCAATCATCCCCCGTTTTCATAACAATGACAGTGCAATAGCGCTTCGCTCGCAATTCTCACGGGTATTACCCCACCACGGTAAACGAAAAGCGTTAGACCATTTTTCGTTTATGCAACAATGGCCGGGGAAGATTGCCGCGTTGCTGCGCTCCTCGCAATGACAAATACGTGAGTTTTCATAGCAATGACAATTCAGCAGCTAGCGTACTATTTCGTATTATAAGTCAACTGCGAAAGTTGAGATAATTATAAGTAAAATAATAAGCAGCTTTTCACTATAACCTCCTTCCGGCCGGCACATTTCCTACACCACCATAATCCACCGGCCGCCCTGGTGAGATCAGTCGACATTTTGGACTGGCTTCGGCCATTTTCTTGGTATATATTTTTAATAACCAGTTTCAACTACATTTAGCTGAAAAGGAGTGGATGAAATGGATGCGGTCAAGAGCGTACTGGATGCCATGAAAAAGGCCGGAAAGCCCTTAAAGGCCGGAGAAATCGCCGAAGCAGCCGGGTTGGACAAAAAGGAAGTAGATAAGGTCATGACTCAGCTCAAGAAAGAAGAGAAGATAACCTCCCCCAAGAAGTGCTATTGGGAACCCAAGTAAGTAAAAGATGAGGCATAAAAACCTGTTCCTGCCTTTCGGCCGGAACAGGTTTTTTATTGAAAACGTATCGGCGCGTTCTGGGCAGCCTAAGGCTGACTCTTAACCAGGGGGGCAATCAGGTCAATACGATCGCTCCAGATCCCCCCGTCATAGCCCCGGGGGATCTGCTTTAAATCATTGGCATTGTCAAAGCCCTCCGACCATTTGCCGTCTCCGTCCACCAGGATGAACATGGTACCGGCTGCATTCATTCTCTGAATAAAGCGATTTGGCCAGCCCCATAAGAAGCGGGCATATTTCATTGGCATGTAGAAAAAGGCACCGTGCATCGATGGGGGGACATAACCGGTCCAGCCCACCAGCATATAGGATAACATGGCCTTTTTAACGATGGAGTATGACATCACCCGCGAATCCGGCATTTTATGTTTAAGCTCCGCCATGGGTTTATCACCACCATAAAATGCAAATCGATCCAGCCGCTCATCAGACAACTTCAGGAGATATTCCGCCAACAACTTGCCTTCTTCAGCATCATTGCACTTTACATGGATCAAAAACGACCCATCGGGGAAAGTGTTCAAGACTTCAGTGATTGAAGGCATCAGCCCGATTCCTTTGCCGCGAAAGGGATAAGTTTTGCCATTATCAGCCGTGTAGCCATAGCCGATATCAAATTTCTTTAATTGGGCCATGGTGTAGTCCCTAACCGGGCCGGTTCCGTCAGTTCGGTAGGAAAGGTCGGCATCATGAAAAACCGCAAGCTGACGGTCTTTGGTGAGCTGCACATCAAACTCGACCATGTCGGCTCCGGCTTTGAAGGCGGCTTCCATTGAAGGCAGAGAGTTTTCCAGATAGGGATGGTCCGGCGGATATATCCGGCGAGCTGTATTGGTTTGAGCAGTTATTCCTGTCATGGGAAAACACTGGGCCAGACCGCGATGGGCCAATAACCAGGGGTGACCATCATTGGTACGGACCAGCCAGGAACAGTTGTTTAGATATAACAGTACGATCAATGCGACCATACCCCATGCAATATGTTTCCTTCGCATAGCACCCTCCACCGAGCGGTTTTGCAGTCAATTTAATTACGATCGTAAGTTGAAGATCTTTCAGTTTTACCGGCGGCCAGGGGCAGGATGAAAAAGAACCCTATTATAAGAGAGATTCTTTAGGTTTTGTCACAGCAGGAAAGATTAAAACCGCAAACAAAAATGTGATAATATAGATAAAAATGGATAGGGGGCTGGGTCATGATCATAACCACCACACCGTCAATCGAGGGACGGGTCATTAAGGATTACCTGGGTCTGGTAACCGGCGAAGCCATCATGGGGGCCAATGTAGTTCGCGATATATTTGCCAGTATTACTGATATTGTCGGCGGCCGCTCTGGAATGTACGAGAGCAAACTGGGTGAGGCCCGCAATATTGCAATCAACGAAATGACGGAGAAGGCCCGCAAGCTGGGAGCTGATGCGGTGGTCGGAGTCGATCTGGACTACGAGGTAATCCGGGATGGCATGCTGATGGTGGCATCAAGCGGAACGGCTGTAAAATTGGGCTAGTACCCTGTTAACCCTAATTCTATATATTCTTGTCGGTAAAATTCATGTATGACTGCGTTGTCGTCAATCGCAATACGTCCAGTATTACTCATTCCTTCGCCTTGTCCTGCATGAATTTTACTCGACAAATAATATACATAATTAAAATTAACAGGGTACCATCTGATTATTGTGGGCTTCATAATATTTCTGTGATAATGATGTAAACTTGATATAGCATTCAAGCAGAAGTGATATGAGGTGACAGGGATTGAAGAGATCGTCGCAGGAACGCGCCAGAGTCGTTTTGCTGGCCTGCAGTGATTACGACTATACCAGGGTAAAGGGAAAGATTGATGCCGGCATTGCCCTCCTGGGAGGTTGGCCGGAACTTATAAAACCAGGGGAGCGGGTTCTGATCAAGCCTAACCTGCTGGCGCCGGAACCGCCGGACCGGGCAGTTACCACCCATCCGGCCGTTTTCAAAGCGGTAGCGGAAGGGTTGTTGCAGGCCGGGACCAAGCCGGTTTTCGGCGATTCGCCGGCGGTGAGCAGCCCGGAAAAGGCAGCGACCAAGGCCGGGCTGATGACTGTCGCCCATGAGCTGGGGCTCACCCTGGCTGATTTCAAATCAGGTGACAATATCAATTTCAAGGGCTATTTCGCCGAGCGCAGCTATGCCATCGCCCGGGCCATAGCTAACAGCGATGCCATCATAAGTCTGCCCAAGCTAAAGACCCATGGATTGACCCAGCTCACTGGAGCGGTGAAGAACCAGTTCGGTTGCGTGGTAGGTTTCAACAAGGGTGCTTTCCATGCCAAACTGCCGAGGGTTGAAGATTTCGCGCGCATGCTGGTGGACCTCAACCTGTATCTGCGTCCTCGTCTTTACGTTATGGACGGTATTGTCCTAATGGAGGGCAACGGCCCCCGGGGCGGTACCCCGCGGCGGGGAGGGCTGCTGATCATGTCGACCGATCCGGTGGCCCTGGATGCCACCATGTGCCGCCTGGCCGGGGTCAAACCGGAAAAGGTGCCCACCGTTCGCTTTGGCGCCGAGGCGGGATTGGGCGTTTTCCAGGAAGATCAGATAACCCTGTTGGGCGACAGCATCAAATCGCTGCAGCTACCCGGCGGCATCGAGCTGCGGAGTTCCCGGTCCCTGCCTATCCGCAGTGCCCGGTGGAACAATGCCGTTAATCCACGGCCGCTGATAACGGCCGAAACCTGTATCAATTGCGGTCTCTGCATCAACTCCTGTCCGCTGCGGCCGACTGCGGTAAACTGGCCCGGGGCAGCCGGAGAAGCGGCCCCGATCTATGACTATAACCGCTGTATCCGCTGTTATTGCTGCCAGGAACTATGCCCGGAAGGGGCCATCGAGATCCACACCCCCTGGGCTGGCCGGGCATTGAAGCGGATATCGCGGGGCAGGTTATCCTGACCGGGACCAAGTCCATTTTTTTCAATGTGAGAATAACGATCTGAGGTGATTGGACATGGCAGCGGATAATACGAGCCCTGCGGAAGTCTACCGCAGCTTTGCCAGCTATTACGATGCCTATGTCGGAGATTTCCGCGGGGATTTCAATATATACCTGAGCCTGCTGTATCCCGGCGCTCGGCCCCTGGAGATCGGCTGCGGCACCGGGCGCCTGCTCCAGCCGGCCCTGGAACAGGGCTATCAGATTACCGGAATCGATATATCAGATGACATGCTGGCCCGGGCGCGGGAGAAACTAGGTGCATACATAGAACCGGGCCGCCTAACCCTGCTCAATCATAATCTGGTCGAGGCCCCCCTGGCTGAGCTTTACGGACCGGCCTGGGTCAGCTTCTATACCTTCAATTATTTATTGGACAAGCAGGAGGCCCGGAGCTTCCTGGACCACCTCTACCACTCCATGGGGGAGGGCGAGACGATGGTAATGGACCTGTTTTGTCCCTCAGCCCTGCAACAGCCGTCCCAACAGGGCCAATGGACCCTGCGGGAGATCATGTTAGGGGAGCAAAGCGTCAAGCTTCATGACAGCAGGACCCTGCAGGGCAGAGTCGAGAAGCGGATCCAGATCTTTGAGAGTGCAGAGGGCCGGGAAGAGATCGTTACCTTCCGGCGTTTCTGGGACAAGCGGGAGATCTTGGTTCTGCTCGGCCAGAGCGGATTCAAACGTATCATGTTTACTGACGGCTATCACCTGGAGGGATTCCGCCAGTGTAATCTGCTGGAGAGCACCAGCTGCAGTTTTGTGGTAAAAGCCTGCAAGTGATGGGAAAGGGAGTGGCGCGTGATGTTTACTAGTCGAGACCCCGCCGGATATATCGAGGTCTGCCCCGGCATCAGGAGAAAGACCCTGGTATATGGAGAAAACACTTTGCTGACCGAATTCACCCTGGCCCAGGGCGCGGACTTGCCCCGGCATGATCATGCCCAGGAGCAGACCGGTTATCTGGTGTCCGGCCATATAATACTGACCATCGGGGACGAGGACCATGATGTGACCCCGGGAGGAAGTTGGTCTATCCCCGGCGGAGTCGGACACAAGGCCAAAGTCTTGGAGGACTCGGTGGCGATCGAGGTTTTCGCGCCGGTTCGCAGTGATTATTTACCTGGTTATTAAGCTTTTTCGCGAAGGGAGCGTTAGTTGTGGAGATCCAACTGATCCGACATGCTACGATGGTGATTGGAGTCAGAGACCAGCAAATCCTGCTGGACCCCATGTTAAGCCCCCCGGGGATCATGTCCGCCATACCCGGGGTGAAGAATACGGACGATAACCCGCTCACTCCGCTGCCGGTCGAAATGGCGGCCCTGCTAAATCCTTCGGTGATACTGCTTACCCATACCCATCGCGATCATTTTGATGCGGTGGCCATGGAAGCTCTGCCCAGCACCATCCCCCTCCTGTGCCAGCCTACTGATGTTGACAAATTAAGTGCCGCCGGGTTCAGTCTGCTGCTGCCGGTGGAGGATAGCCGGGAGTGGCAGGGTATAAGCGTTTACCGTACCGGTGGTCAGCATGGCACCGGGGACATCGGCAAGAGCATGGGCCCGGTTTCCGGTTTTGTGCTGGAGGTAGAGGGTGAACCCCGCGTCTACATTACCGGCGATACCGTCTGGTGTGACGCCGTGGAGACGGCCCTGGCCCGATACCAGCCGGATATCGTTATCTGCTTTGCCGGCGAGGCGCGCTTCAGTACCGGCGACCCCATTACCATGGGCAGTGAAGATATCGGGCGTTTCTGCGCTTTGCTCCCCCGGGCCCGGGTGGTGGTCGTTCATATGGAGGCCTGGAATCACTGCGGATTGTCGCGCCGTGAGCTCAGGGAGTACCTGCGGGCAGCCGCGCTGGAAGACCGGGTTTACCTCCCGAATGACGGAGAAAAGCTGAACTTCCAGCAGATCCAGGAGTATTAAAATGAGAAATCTCACTAACCCCGCACCCGCCTGGGAGTGGGCAGGCAGCGGGGAAATCCACTATATAACGGTGCCGGCCTGGGCCGGGCAGGGGGTCAAGGTGGGCTTTACCGCCCGCGGAGGCGGGGCCAGCCAGCCACCCTACCAGTCTCTCAACCTGGGTCTGCATGTGGGAGACGAGTACGACCGGGTGATCGCCAACCGGCAGGCTTTGGCGGCGGCGTTTTCCAGTGACTTGGGTCATTTGGTCTGCTGCCAGCAGGTGCATGGCCATGAAGTCATCCTGCTTGATGCCGATATGGTCGGGCGGGGTAGTTCGGTATATGACACTGCCCTGGAGGGCTATGACGCTATGATCTGCCATACCCCCGGTCTCTTGCTGGCCACCTTTTACGCCGACTGCTTCCCGGTGTTTTTCTTCGACCCGGTGCAAAGAGCAGTCGGACTGGCCCACAGCGGCTGGAAGGGAGTCATGGGGAGGATTCCCGCCAAAACGGTGGCGGAGATGGGACAGCGTTTCAACAGTCAGCCACAAGATATCCAGGTCCTGATCGGCCCCGGCATCCAAAAATGCTGCTTCGAGATTGGCCCCGACTTGGTCGACAGGGTTCGGCAGGAGTTTGCCTCTCTATGGAATATTATTGATATCAACGGGAAGAATTACCGCTGGGACCTGGCGGAGACCATCCGCCAAACCCTGTACCAGTGCGGAATAACTCCTGAACACATGATCAGCTGCGAGCTGTGCACCTCCTGCCATACGGAGCTGTTTTTCTCCTACCGGAAGGAAGGGGGAGAAACCGGGCGGATGGCGGCGGTGATCGGGTTGGAGTAGATAATGATTGAGACCTTGCGAGGGGTTCTTAATAAGTAAGCTGATTAGCGTTAGTGAGGATCAGTATGAATGATGTATTAATGGTAATCCTTGTCCTGCTAGGGTTCATAGTGGGGGTACCCTTGTTTTTGTTTTTGGTAGCAAAATTTATAAGTATGATCGGGGATGGCCTTAATAGCTTTAATGTACATACCATAACCTTCGAAACCGGGAAGTACGGAGGTATCGATATCCAGCAAGGGGGGTTCTGGCATCGCTTCGGAGCCTATATGGTGGATAATATGATCATTGGTGTCGCAGCCAGGATTTTGGTCAATATCCGAGTAGTACCGCCTCTGGCCGGAACGGTTATGGCCGTGCTGTATTATACTGCGTTTGAAGGATCCAGCAAACAGGCTACACCGGGGAAAATGATTATGAAACTGCAGGTCACCGACTTGCAGGGCAAAAAGGTTTCGTACATCAGGGCTTTTGTTCGCAATCTATTAAAACATTTGATTCCATTAATTGCAATATTGGCAGGTATCTTGACTCAAGGCGGTTTAGACGGTGGGATTAAATATATCTATTTATTGATGGTGGTTTTTGGTGTGCTTGACCCCCTTTTCATCTTCTGGACCGAAAAGAATCAGGCAATTCATGATATGATAGCAGGATGTTTGGTAATAAGGGTTCCTAAAACCGTCCCGCAGAAGCAGGAACAGCTGGAAGTGGAGATTGGAGCGGCGGATGTACAGGAGGTAGTGCCTGGTTAGTGAAAATGGTGTATATTATACCTGTCAAGGAGGTGTAATTATGATCGAATTGGCCAGATCCTGGTTGGAAGAGAACTATCAGGTTAGAGTTCGGGAAAACCTTACCCAGGCAATGACCAAGGTCGTCAGCTTGTGCTTTTTGGGGACTGGTTGGGTCAACACCGGCGATATACCGGCAGGAGTAGAGAATTGCATCATTGTGTATGCTCCCCATACCAGTAATATCGATTTTGTTCTGGGAGTCACCACCTTCATGGTACGCGGCTACCGCGTGCGTATACTCATCAAATCCGACTGGTTTTTCTTCCCGATCGGCCCGGTCTTGAAGGCTTTGGGCGGCGTACCGGTGGTTCGGGAGAAATCTCAAAACTATGTGGATTTTATGGCCAACTTACTGAAAACAGAGCGTGATATGCGCATCATCGTATGTCCGGAAGGCACCCGCAAGGCAGCGGTCCAGTGGAGAACCGGCTTTTATTATGCTGCGCTCAAAGCCGGAGTACCGCTGGTGCTGACAGCACTGGATTACCAGAGGAAGATCGCCTGCATTGGGGCCACCTTCTACCCCAGCGGCGACTATATAGCTGACATGACCCCGGTTCAGGAATTCTACCGGAAAGTTCACCCCCGTAATCCTGAGGGATTCAACCCCAACCTCTTCTAGAATGATGACAATAGCGAATAGACAACCAAAGGGCGGTTCCGCGAACCGCCCTTTAAACTGCATGTAATTTATTCTGCTGCCGGTACTTCGACCGTGACCTTTTTCATGACCTGCGGCACTTCGGGTTTATCACGGAAGTCACGTTTCTGAGCCACGATGCGGTCCACTTCCTCGATTCCTTGGGTCACCTTGCCGAAGGCGGCATAGTCGCCGTCCAGGTGCGAAGCGGGGGCTGCCATGATGAAGAATTGGGAGCCGGCCGAATTGGGATTGGCGGTCCGGGCCATGGAGATGACTCCCTTCTCGTGTTTTATCGGGTTATTGAAGCCATTTGAGGCGAATTCACCCTTGATGCTGTGTCCGGGGCCGCCTACACCGCTCCCTTCCGGACAACCACCCTGGATCATAAAACCGGGAATGACCCGGTGGAAGATCAGGCCGTCATAAAAGCCTTTTTCCACCAGCTTAACGAAGTTATCAACGGTCTGCGGGGCTGCCTCCGGATTCAGTTCGATCTTGATTACGGCGTCATTATCCATAGTTATAGTTACTAACGGGTTCTGGCTCACTTGATTTCTCCTTTCCAATATGAGATACCTTATTATAACAAAATAATGCGGATTTCAAGCATCTCGGCCCGGGGCATAATAAAAAAGGACTGGGGAAACTCCGAGACCACTGAAATAGAATCTGGGAACGCCAGGCTCCCGCCTGGCTGCCAGGCAGGAGCCTGGCGTTCCCACCGGCCAACAGATGGGAGGTAAAAGATGATGGAGATGCAGGACCAATATGGACTGGCTACCTTTGCCGGCGGGTGCTTTTGGTGCATGGTGGCTCCCTTCGAAGCCCTGGAAGGCGTGAGAAAGGTCATAGCCGGATACACCGGGGGTTATCAGGTAAATCCCACTTATCGAGAGGTTTGCTATGGCAATACCGGACACTATGAAGCGGTGCAGATAACCTTTGACCCGACGAAGGTTTCCTACGAGAAACTGCTGGAGACCTTCTGGCGGCAGATCGACCCCACCGATGCCGGGGGGCAGTTCGCCGACCGGGGATCTTCCTACCGGACTGCCATTTTTTATCATAATGAGGCGCAGCGGCAGGCCGCCGAGCTGTCGCGTGATATCCTGGAACACAGCGGGAGGTTTTCCACCCGCATCATGACCGAGATCGTCCCGTCGCGGCCTTTCTACCCGGCCGAAGAATACCACCAGGACTATCATATAAAAAACCCGGGCCACTACCGAATGTATCGCAACGGCTCCGGCCGTCAGACCTATATTGACAACACCTGGTATGAGGCCGGGCAGGAGATACCTTTGAGCGGACCAACACCAAAATCCCCGTACAAGGACCAGGCGGAACTGGCCGGGCGTCTGACCAAGCTGCAATATGATGTCACCCAGAACAACGCAACTGAACCGCCCTTTCGCAATGAATACTGGGATAACGATCGTGAGGGCATCTATGTGGATGTGGTATCCGGAGACCCCCTGTTCAGTTCACGCGACAAATTCGAATCTGGCTGCGGCTGGCCCAGTTTTAGCCGACCCCTGGATTCAGAGGGCCTGGTGGAGAAAAAGGATCTCAGTCATGGCATGGACCGCACCGAGGTGCGCAGCCGGCAGGCCGATTCCCACCTGGGCCATATCTTTAACGACGGACCGAAGCCCACCGGCCTGCGCTACTGCATCAACTCAGCTGCCTTGCGCTTCATTCCCCGCGAAGAGATGGAGAAGGCGGGCTATGGGGAGTACCTGAAGATATTTGAAAACTCCCAAGAATAAGGCGTTTAGCTATTTCTTAAGGTTTTCCTCTATTCTTTCTAAAACCCGGTCAAACACCTCCAGATCCTTCTGGGGGATGCCCTCTAGGACCCGATTCTGGAGATCAAGGATGAGGTCAAGCAAGACAGGATAGTTTTGTTTGGCCTTATCTGTCAATTCAACTCTTTTTTCTCTTTTATCATTAGAATCAACTATTCGCATAACCAAACCCATCTTCTCAAGGTTATCAAGGGTTTTGGAAATTGTAGATGGTTCGATAAATAACTGCTCACAGAGTTCGTTTTGGGTCAATCTCTCATGTTGTTTGAGACGCACCAATACCGGAAATTGACTACTGGTAATACCCGTCCCGAGCAATTGATCATTCAATTTCCTGGCAAACAAACGGGCAAGGATATTAATTCGGTGCCCAAAGCGAAAATAGACCAAAACCACACCTCCATTTTATTTAGTTTGTTCAACTAAATAAAATATATTATAATTTATGCAAAAAGAAAAGCAAAATAGAAACTCAGCATCAATTCGCGAAAGGAGAAAGCTGAATGATCGGCAAAGGGATGCGGGAAAGGCATATTTTATTAATAACGTCCCTGGCATCATTTCTTAGTCCTTTTATGAGCAATGCCATAAACCTTGGGATACCGTCAATCGGTAAAGAGTTTACCTGTAATGCCGCTGACGCGAATTGGATTGTAACCGGGTATATCCTGATTTCTGCGGTTGCAGTACTGCCAAGTGGTCGTTTAGGAGATATTTTAGGCAGGAAAAGAATTTTTACAATGGGGCTGGCTATTTTTATAATCGGTTCATTGCTTTGTGCCAATGCACGGTCTATTCAGTTACTGTTGGTATTTAGAGTCATACAAGGGTTAGGGTCAGCCATGAGCTATAGTACCGCAACCGCTATTGTTAGTTCGGCTTTTTCTCCCGATAAGCGGGGAAAAGCTCTGGGTATCATAACCACCGCCACTTATGCAGGGTTTGCCCTGGGTCCGTTTTTGGGCGGGAGCCTGACCTATAATTATGGTTGGCGTGCGATCTTTTATTTTGCTTTCTTGATGGGTTTGGTGGTTCTGATATTGACCTGGCTGCAGCTAAAGGAGGAATGGGCTGAAGCCAGGGGAGAGCGCTTTGATGTGGCGGGAACGTTTTTATATATCATCGGCATGGTAGCGCTTATTTACGGTTTATCTTCAATAACAGCGTATTTTTGGGCTAAATATGTCCTGGTTATCGGAATAGGTTTTCTCCTCCTATTTGGCAAATTAGAATTGAGTGTTAATCACCCGATATTGGACATTGGCTTCTTAGCCGGGAACACCAACTTCCTCTTGGCCAACTTGGCGGCCTTGGTATATTTTATTTCTACCTCTACGATAAATTATCTGCTTTCATTGCACTTACAGATAGTTGCCGGCTGCAATTCACAAATGACCGGGTTCATACTATTAACTCAACCATTGGTTATGGCTCTGCTCTCCCCCCTGGCGGGATACCTCTCTGACTATTGTGAAGCACGATTCTTAGCAACAGTGGGGATAGCTTCCGCTCTGGGGGGACTGGCTATATTCAGCTTGCTTAAGCCAAACACACCGATCTGGCTGCTGTTAATAGCTCTAGTGATCATCGGCGGCGGCAGTGCCTTTTTCTCTTCGCCAAATACCAATTCAGTTATGGGGGCAATCCCACGAAAGTATTATGGCGTTGCCTCGTCTACCCTGGGTACAATGCGAAATTGTGGTCAAGCTCTCAGCATAGCTGTCTCTTCCACGATATTTAGCCTGTATCTGAAAAATGGAAGCTTATCTGTTAACGCCATCAGGCTGGATAAGGGGATTCGTGGTTCTTTTATTACCTTTACCCTGGTGTGCATATTTGGAGTTTTGGTTTCTTTCGCCAGAGGAGCCAAGATAGTCGAAACTGATTCCTGGCCATCATCCTGAACCAATACCCGGTTTTTTAGTTACAGCCATTTATTATTAAAATACAATGATAATTGTGGAGACTATTATGTGAAATGAGTTGAATAGATTGATAAATAATAATACTGAAACTAAGAGAGCCAGAGGAACAGAAAAGCTCAAACAAAAAGCCAAGAGCATTAAAATAGAAACCTATGCCCTGTTCCTGGCCTGCCGTGATCCGCGGACACCCTGGTATGCTAAGGGATTTGCCGCCCTGGTGGTGGCTTATGCCCTGAGTCCTATCGACCTTATCCCTGATTTCATACCGGTCCTGGGCTATCTCGACGATCTCATCCTGATCCCCGCCGGTATCTGGCTGGCCATCCGGCTGATCCCCGACGAAGTCATGCAGGAATCCCGCAACCTCGCCCGCACCCTGGCCGAGCGCCCCCGCAGCCGGGCGGGAATAGTGCTGGTAGTTCTGCTCTGGTTGGTAATGATTGCCTTGATACTATATCTGGTGTGCAGTTAATCATTAACGGCTAAATCAACTGAAAGTAGATTTGCAGGGGAGGCATAGAATGAAAAAATTTATAATCATCAATGGTTCCATGGGGGTTGGCAAATCGTATGCTTGTAAAGAGTTAAATAAAAGACTGATGAACAGTGTTTGGCTAGACGGTGATTGGTGTATGATGATTAATCCTTTGAATTTTACAGCTGAAATTACTAAAATGTTTTTAGATAATTCAATTTATCTTTTAAAAAATTTCTTATCAAATTCAACCTTTGATTATGTTATTTATTCCTGGGTATTCCCCAGGGAGGATATGCTTAACTATATTGTTAAGCAAGTACAGGATAGTAGTTCTGAAATAATAAGAATTTCGTTAATATGTTCCAATGATAAATTAAAAGAGAGAATGAGAATAGCTGGAAGAGACTTAAATACTATTGAAAAAAGCCTGATATACCAAGATGCTATAAGATTAATGGATACTATAAAAATCGATACAACAGAATTACTGGAAGATGAGACAGCAGAAGAAGTATTGAAAATAATAAATGGGAACTTCGCATAGTAGAGTCCTCTATCATCCGATCATTCTGCTGCTGCTGATTATGCTGGCGTTTTGTTTTAAGTTCCCGTTTAAAACCCAACCGTTCCGTTTAACACAAGCATTCCTATAAAATCCTGGTATAAAGAAGGGGGGGCCTAAAAGCAGTCGGAGCTGCTTACGCTGGATCACTCTAAATCCGACCACCCCCTTGTCATCTCCCAATCAATTCTTTGACTTTAATTCAGAAAAATCGTATTTTGCTTGACTTCGCCCGTATGGAGTAATACAAATAAGATAATAATAGTAATAGTTATCGTTATTGACATAGGGGGTTAACCACTTGAATAAAGATAGAACCAAGGGCATAAAAACATACAGTGTTAGCTTGGGGCCAAAAACTTGGCATAAAACAATCGTACCCATTATGCTGCTGGTTATGCTGCTGGGACTAGGCGGCTGCAGTCGCCAGGCGTCTGCCCCATCGAATACCGACAGCGTTAAGAATTCCGAGGAGAAGGTTATCGTCACTTCGTTCTATCCGATCTATATCCTGTCCCGGAATATCTGTCAGGACGTACCCGGGGTCAGGGTGCTCAACATGACCAGGCCGCAGACCGGCTGTCTGCACGATTATCAGCTCAGCACCGAGGATATCAAGACCCTGGAGGGGGCCAGCTTTTTTGTGGTCAATGGAGCCGGGGCGGAGGCCTTTATGGATAAGGTCATCCAGCAGCAGCCTGAGCTAAGGATCATCGAAGCCGCCCGGGGAATTCGGCTCATCAAAGGCTCCGGGGTCCAGGGCGATAATCCCCATGTGTGGGTAAGTCCCCGTCTGTATATCAAGGAGATCGAGAATGTCAGCCGCCAACTGGCCCAGGCTGATCCTGAAAACGCAGCCAAATACCGCAGTAACGCTGATATCTATATAAAAAAGGTGGCGATACTGAAGGACCAGATGCATCAGGAACTGGATGGCCTACCCCATCGCAATATCGTGACCTTCCATGAGGCCTTCCCCTATTTTGCCCAGGAGTTCAAGCTGAATATCGTGGCGGTGATTGAGCGGGAACCGGGTTCGGCCCCCTCTGCCGCTGAACTGGTCCAGACCATAGATATTGTCAAGAAATCCGGCGCGCGTGCACTCTTTGCCGAACCTCAGTATCCGGTCAAGGCGGCCCAATCGATAGCCAGTGAGACCGGGGCGCGGGTTTACAGCCTGGATCCCGGGGTGACCGGGCCGGATCAGCCGGATGCCTATATCAAAATCATGACGAAAAATCTGCAGACACTGAAAGAGGCGTTGCGCTAGTGACCGAGGAAAAGAAAAATGGATACAACCACCGCCAGGCCTGCGGGCTCTGCTGCACCACCATTGAGGATCTGGGGGTGGTCCGGGGCAAGACTGTCATCCTGGACCATGTCAATCTCCACATCCATTGCGGTGAACTGACTGCCCTGGTCGGGCCCAACGGGGCCGGCAAGAGCACACTCTTAAAGGCAATCCTGGGCGATATCAGCCACAGCGGCCGGCTGAGTTATCTGAATGCCATCGGCGGTGACAGCGTCAAGCCGGTGATTGGCTATGTCCCGCAGCAGCTGGAATTCGATCCCGGTTCACCTCTCTGTGTACTGGACCTATTTGCCGCCGCCCGGCGTCGCCGGCCGGTATGGCTGGGTGCCGGCAAACGAATGCAGAGACACGCGGCTTACCAACTGGACCGGGTCCAGGCGGAACATCTCCTGTTCCGGCGCTTGGGGGATCTCTCCGGCGGGGAACTGCAGCGGGTGCTGCTGGCCCTGGCTCTGGACCCCATGCCTGACCTGCTATTGCTGGATGAACCGGTATCCGGGGTGGACCAGCGGGGTATGGAATTGTTCTATGATCTGGTTTCCAACCTGCGCAGGCAGAACGATCTTTCCATCATTCTGATCTCTCATGACCTGGGCCTGGTGGCTCGTTACGCCGACCGGGTGGTGTTCCTGAACCAGACTATCCAGCTGGTGGGAACCCCGCATGTAGTATTCAGCGATCCGGAAGTTATCAAGAGCTTCGGGCTGGTTTCCCTGGAGGGCATCGCCCCCCGTCCGGAACCGGTAGCCCAGAAGATAGAATTGGGGGCAAGCCATGGAAAACGTTATTAATCTCCTGCAATGGCTGCTGCCCTTCGAATGGATGCAGTATCATTTCATGCAGAACGCCCTGCTCGGGGTCATCCTGGTCTGCCCGCTCTTCGGGCTGATGGGGACCATGGTGGTCAATAACCGCATGGCATTCTTCTCCGACGCCATCGGGCATTCCGCTCTGACCGGCATCGCGCTGGGGGTCTTGCTGGGTATGCGCGATCCCCTGGGGGCCATGATCGCCTTTTCGATACTGCTGGCCCTGGGCATATCCCTGATCAAGCAAAGCGCCCGGAGTTCGCCCGATACCATAATCGGGGTATTTTCATCCACCGCTGTGGCGCTGGGTATCGTGATACTCTCTCGCGGCGGCGGTTTTGCCCGCTATGCCAATTTTCTGATCGGTGACCTGCTCTCCATCCAGGAGCGCGAAATACTGCTGTTGTTGGCGGTGCTGGCCGCAGTATTGGTCTTCTGGCTGATCTTCTTCAATGGTTTGCTGCTGGTCAGCATCAATTCCACCTTGGCACGTAGCCGGGGTAAACAGGTTCGAGCTTTGGAGATAGCTTTCAGCCTGCTGCTGGCCCTGGTGGTGACGGTTTCCATCCAATGGGTGGGGATACTGATTATCAGCTCATTACTGGTGCTGCCAGCGGCCGCAGCCCGCAATCTGGCCTCCAACATGCGGCAGTATCATGTACTGTCATTGGTTATTGCAGTATTTTCTGGGATCAGCGGCTTGATCATGTCCTATTATTGGGGTACCGCCAGCGGCGCCACTATCGTCCTCTGCGCGGCGATCATCTTTTTTGTCACGGTTATAAGCCGGCAACTGCTGCAGCCCAGTTAAAAGCCGGCTGCAATAGATTGGCAGCCGGCCGGCGCAAATAAGGAAGTGTTTTGAAATGAACAAGGAAAACCCCCCGGGCAACCGCACCCTGCGCAACAGCAAACAGCGCCAGGTCATCCTGGATCTGCTGGCGGCCAGCCCTGATCATATGAGTGCGGAGGATATCTATCAGAAGGCCCGGGCCAGCCAGCCCAATATCAGCCTGGGCACGGTCTATCGCAATCTGGATACCCTAAGCGAGCAGGGCGTAATCATACGCTCCAGTTTTGCTGATGGCAAGGCGCGTTATGAAATGGCGGGACTTCACCACCATCATCATCTCATCTGTCTGCAATGCGGGGATATCAGGGATTTGGAACAATGCCCGATGGCGCCGACCCTGGAGGCGGCCCTGCAGGAGGCGGATTTCCAGGCGGTGCAGCACCAGTTTGAGATCTACGGATACTGTCGTAATTGCCAGCACCGCAGGAGTGAGGATTGATTGTGCTTATCATAAAAGCCGGACGATATCGTTATAGCTGGCATAGAGCATCAGAACCATGAGAAAGGCCAGGCCGACCAGGTGGAGCAGGGACTCTTTTTCCGGTTTGAGCGCCCGGCGGCGGATGATCTCGATCAGGCCCAGGATAATGCGGCTCCCGTCCAGGAAAGGTATGGGCAGGAGGTTGAAGATTCCCAGATTGATGGAGAGCAATGCGGCGAAACCCAGCAGCTCCAGCCAGCCGTAAGCCAGACTGTCACCAACCATACTGGCCAGGCCGATGGGCCCGGCCAAACCCTGGGCGGACAAAGCGCCGGTAACCAAGGCGGTCAGACTGAAAAGGATGGAGGTGCTCAGTTGGAAGGTCTGCCGGAATCCGCTGACCAGTGCCGCCAGCAGTCCCTGTCTCTCATATAGCATTATTGGCTGTACCCCGATGATCATCTGTCCGGAGCTCTCCTCACGGCTGGGGGTCAGATAACAGGTGATGAGCCGGTCACCCCGTTGAAGCAAGAGGGAGCAGGGGGTTCCCGCAGCCAGCGAGTTCAGTTCCCGGACCAACCCGGACCAGTCCCGTACCCCGTGATGATTCACCGATAAAACGATATCCCCGGAACGAATACCGGCCTGCTGGGCCGGCATCTCATTTATTACCCGGCCAATAATCGCCTGGCCGGAGTAGTGAGGGAGGCCCAGACCGGCATATATGCCGGTAAAGATCAGAACAGCCAGGGCCAGATTCATCAGTGGTCCCCCCAGAGCGACCATTATCTTCTTCCCCGGGGTGCAGCGGTCAGCTGACGGCAGACCCGGATCATCCGCTTCCGGGAGATCCAGCAGCACATAGCCGCCCAGGGGAATGACCCGCAGAGAATAGACCGTTTCCTTATGACGCAGGGAGCCGAGACGCCAGCCGAATCCTATCGAAAATTCCGGCACCGGGATTCCCGCCCGGCGGGCAGCCAGAAAATGCCCCCCTTCGTGGGCCAGCACCAGCAGGTTTATCAGCAAAAGCGTTACCAATATCGCAGTTAGGTTTCCCATAGCGATCTCCTCCGTTATGTATCCAGCAATTGGGCGTTTTCTTCAGCCAACCCGGCCCAGCCCCGGGTCACCAGGGAAGTCTGCCGCTGCAGCAGGGTCCGGTCTTTCAGAGGCCAGTAGATGCAGAAGGCCTTGCCCACCAGGCGGTCTTCGGTCAGCCAGGCCGGCCAATACCGGCTGTCGAAGCTGGAGTTGCGGTTGTCTCCCATAACCAGCAGGCTGTTTTCCGGTACCGTGACCGGCCCGAAATCGGTCCGCATAGGTTCGGCCAGATAGGGTTCGTTGACTTCCCGGTCATTGAGGAAGAGCTTGCTGTCTTTGATTTCCACCTTGTCCCCCGGCAGGCCGATTACGCGCTTTACATAGTCATACTTGGCATTCAGTACCTGCGGCGGCCGGAAAACTACGATATCCCCCCGGGTAGGTTCCTTGAAGTAAAAGATGAATTTGTTGACCAGGAGACGATCGCCTACCTTGATGGTTGGCACCATGGATTCGCTGGGAACGATACGGCCTTCGATGATAAATGTCCGCAGCAGCATGGATAGAATGAAGGCGATAATTACGATGGAGATCAGCTCTTTAAACGTTTCCAGGTATTGTTTCATGATTGAGCTCCTTTCATATTGGGGTGCCAGGTGGAATATGATAACGGCGCTGCCGGATTATATACCAATTGTTCAAGAGCTGCTGTTGGTGGCGAAGCTCCCCGGTCGACCAGGGCTTCAGCCGCGGGGATTAGGCTGCCGGCGGCAGGACAGGCAAAGAACAGCATGGTGATATAAGCCACCAGAGCGGCAATGGTCCCCCGCAGCACCGAAACCAGCCGGCCCCGGCGGTACTGATGCGACATCTGGTAGACCAGGCGCTCCAATTGGTAAGACCCTTCTGGCGGCAAAGTGCCGGCCTCAGACCAGGTTTGCAGGGTCCGACCCATCCGTTCATCTAGCTCATGGTTGAAGTCTGAAGTCAAGCTGAACCGCTCCTTCCTTTTCATTTTCAAACAGCATCGCCTTTAAGCGCTTATGTGCCGTGTTAATACGGGATTTTACCGTGCCCAGTGGTATACTCAGGGCCCGGGCGATTTCCTCCAGGGAGAGATCACCCAGATAGCGCAGGGCGATGACCTTGCGAAACTCGGGTCCCAGCTCGGCTACCAGCTGCCAGATCAATATAGCATCGGGCGACTGTTCATCCCGCATCACTACGGGGATGAACTGAGGATCTACCGGGATGATTCGTTCCCGCCGGTGCAGTAGATCGATGCTGCAATTCACCAGTATCTTCTTTATCCAGGCGGGAAAGGCGGCCTCCGAACCCCGCAGGGTTCCCCGCTTGCCCCAGGCCTGTTCAACTGTTTGCTGCAAGGCATCCCAGGCATCGGCATCGTTGCCCAATATGGCCAGGGCGATGCGAAAAAGCCTGCCTTCTTCTCTATGCAGCAGTTCCAAAAACCTCTTCTCGTTCAAGGAGGATACCTCATCAACTGTGATCAACGGAGCATCTCATGGTATTCATCGGTTTATTGCCATTTATACTATAATGACCGGGCCGGGGGGCAAAAGGTTCATTTTGCCACCAAAAATTTTATAACACCAATTAATATACCACCATCCGGGTGCTATATTAAATAGCTGAGCGCAGGCTCTAAATATAGTTATATTATGAGCTAAGCTGAGGTCAGGCGGATATGGTTTTACTTGAATTGAAATGAAAGAGAGCCGGGAAAGGGATTTTTAGAATGGCTTAAAACAAAGCTTGAATACAGCCCGGGATCTCATCCGGATTATTGACTATATAGTCCGGATAAACTTTTTTAACATTATCAATGGAATCATAACCCCAGCTGACCCAGATCACCGGGACTTGGTTTTTCTTACAGGCAACTATATCCCGCACCTCATCCCCCACGTAAATCATCTCGGTGTTCTTCAGTTTGTTTGCTTTTAGGAATTTCCTTATATCCTTATCTTTGCCGAAAATATTATTGGAGCACTGGAAATCGTCGATAAGATCAATGCCATTGCGACCAAGGAACTCCCGGATATTATGTTCGGAATTGGTGGAGATGACCCCCAGTTGGTAGCCCTGCCCGTGCAAGTTTACCAGTAGTTCTTTCATTCCATCATAGAAACGGAGCTTCTTGAGCGATTGTCGGTACAGTTTATATATATCCAGAGCGGCCAGCGGAAACATATATAACTTGAAATTGAGGAAGCGGCAGCGCTCGGCGATGGTCATCCCCTTCAGCCGGGGGATATCATGGGGCTCGACCTGCCGGGAGCGGTATTTGGCCGCCATCTGATTATACCCCGCCACGATGATATCCAGCGAATCCACCAGGGTGCCGTCGAAGTCAAAGACGACGTATTTGATCATAGAGCACCTCCTATGGTTATCAATAGAAAACCGGTGGTTTAATCCAGAATAAGCTCGTCGGATGGTTTTAAATTCTGCAGGATAGCAGGGGAATATTCAACAGGCTTAATCAGGGCGAAAGAGGAAGCTAAGCGGCAGGATAAATCACTAACTATTACGCCGTTCTGATGGACCAGTACAGGCCATAGGATGGGTTTGAATTATACCCGCGCATCGTTGTCGCCAGCAATTCAGGCTGATAAACCGTCCCCCGACCAGCAAGGGAGAACATCCTGAGGGCTGATGATCAGCCGCAGACGTAAACGGCCCGGTCCATGGCATCAATGGTTTCTTTCATACTATCCCAGCATTGCTTCATAACCGTGGTGATGTCTTCTTTGGTCAGCAGATCGGTCATTATCGGAGGCAGGACCTTGATCTCGGCCACGCCGCTGCGCAGACGACTCAAATCCATATTTCGCACATAACTGCTTACGCAGATGGGAATGATCGGAACTCCGGCTTCAATGGCCATTACAAAGGCACCCTTTTTAAACGGCAACAGGTTTTTGCCCCGGTTCCGGGTGCCTTCCGCAAATACCCAGATCGAGGTGTTCTTTTCCATTAAGGCCTGAGTTGCTGCATTCACGGTCGCGCTTGATTTAGCCTGGTTTTCCCGGTCGATGAGTACATTGCCGGCCAGCCAGTATAATTGTCCGAAAAAGGGCAGCCAACGCAGGCTCTTTTTGCCCACGGTAACCGTGCGCTTGGCAACTACCCGTCCAGTGATAAACAGGTCGAAATTATGCTGATGATTTACTACATAGACACAGGGCCCGATATCTTTTAGGCTGCCGTAATTGTGTCTTCTTATTTTTATCCCCAATATGGCCGCCCCGCCCCAGGAATAGACCCGGGCAAACCACCTGGTATTGTCAGGATGAAACGGCCTCACCAGGCAAATCAAGGTGCCCAGCGCACCAACGAGACATAAATAAATCACAATTAAAAAACACCTCATGTAGTAAAGCATAAGTCCAACCTTTCAAAAACATTGGTATTATTTGCTGATCAGTATAGCAAACCTATTTTAGCCTAACATATCACCGGGTAAAGTCAATATGCGGCAGCAGGACTGGTGCAGGGAAGGGTCCGCGACCCCTGAAAAAGTGCGTTCCAAGATTATGTTTTATCGCCAGCGTTGCCCCAGTTACTTGGTATCGCCGTGTTATTCCCTATTCCCCTTGACATCCTGGTTGGAAGTATATAGCTTTTAGATTATACCATTGATAAATGAGGGGGACGCAAAATGGTAAGTGATAAAAGAATTGCAGTTTTAATTGACGCTGATAATGTATCTGATAAATATATTGGCCATATTTTGAATGAGATTTCCAACCATGGGACACCTACCTATAAGAGGATTTACGGAGATTGGACCAAACCGAACCTGGGTTCCTGGAAGACGGTGCTGCTTAACTATTCTATTACTCCGATCCAACAATATAACTATACGACCGGTAAAAACTCCACCGATGCCGCTTTAATAATTGATGCCATGGATATACTCTATTCAAAAAATGTGGATGGCTTTTGTATCGTTTCCAGTGACAGCGATTTCACCAAGTTAGCCGCACGCCTGAGAGAAGCCGGAATGTATGTGGTTGGCATGGGCGAAAAGAAAACGCCGGCGCCCTTTATTGCGGCCTGCGAGAAGTTCATATATCTTGAAGTATTGGCCGATCATTATACCAGCGATGCCAATGAAAGGAACGATAAGCAAGCGGCGCCGCAGGAAGGCATGGCCAATAAAGAAGAGCTGATAAAATATATACAAATAATTGTGACGGAAACATCCGACGACGATGGCTGGGCGTTTTTAGGCGAGGTGGGCAAAAGACTTAATAAGCGTTTCCCGGATTTTGACACCAGGAACTACGGCTACGCCAAGCTGACCCCGCTTATATCGTCTTTAACCCAGTTTGAAATTCAATCACGAAAAACCAGTAATCCCAATATAACTCATAAATATATAAAAAATAAGAAATAGAAGCACACGGGGGGTGTAAATATATGCAGGGTGTAAGGAAGATCGAAGGGGAAAAGGTCTACCTCGCTCCCATGGACGTGGAGGATGCCCCGGCCTATGTCCGCTGGCTGAACGATCCGGAGATCAGCGTATATCTTAATGCCTTCAGTGTTACCATCGGGCTGGAGCGGGAGAAGGAGTTTCTGGCCCAGTCCCTGCGGGAGCAGCGTCCGGAGTTCGGTATCCGGCTGGTGGCGGACGACCAGTTGATCGGCAACTGCGGGATAGTCAACATTGACCAGGTCAATCGCAAGGCAGAGATCGGCATTTTCATCGGCGAACGAGGGCTGCTGGGTCAGGGCTATGGTCGGGAAGCGGTCATGCTGCTCCTGGACTATGGCTTCAATATCCTCAACTTGAACAATATCTACCTGCGGCCTTATTCCTTCAATACCCGGGCCATACGCTGCTATGAAGCCTGCGGTTTCAAGATGGCCGGGCGGCTGCGGGAGGCCAAGATCATCAATGGGCAGAAGTACGATGAGTTATGGCTGGATATCCTGGCCAGTGAGTTTAAGGGCTCCGGACTTCATCAGAAATTGAATGAGTTAATGCAGGAGAAATAAACGGATTTACATAGTGAAACAGGCAACAGAGCCAGAGCGACCCGGCTCTGTTTAGACTGCCAAAAAAGTTTACTCGTGATTCAAGCTTTGGATTGCCGCGCTGCGCTCGCAATGACACAATAAAGGATTGCCGCCCCGACACCCCGCCCTGTCATTACTACGAAAACTCGCGAACTTGTCATTGCTATGAAAACTCACGTATTTGTCATTGCGAGGAGCGTTAGCGACGCGGCAATCTTCCCCGGCCATGTTACGTAAACGAAAAATGGTCTAACGCTTTTCGCTTATTGTGGTGGGTTTATTACCCGTGATAATTGCGAGCCGAAGGCGTGGCAATCTTAAACACTCATTATATCCTTGTTATTAGTACGACACCCTGATCAGAGACTGAGCGATCCGGCTCTGTTCAGTCTTCGAACGTCCCCTTGCTGCTCTGATAACGGTGCCCCCGCCGGGTTACCGAGGGTCTGAGTACGCCGTTATATGGGTTTATTAAATCTTTCGAGCCATTATGCCTAGAGTTTCGGTATCCGCCGTAAACGGATCACCCTGCAGATTATTAATAACTTTATCAATGGCAAAACCACACTCCGCCAAGAGTTCACTCAGCTCATCAAGAGTGAAATGACGGTGGTAGAATCTAATGATCCTGATCTCTCCGGCTTCGTCGATGATCGTGTACTGACTTCCTTCTATCAGCGGATCGGTGTAGATATAAGAATTGTAGATCTCCATATATCGTTCAGGACTCCAGAACCCGCCCTCACAGATGCTGACCGCCGTCTTCTCTTCGATATTCCTCTTGGCAGTGACGACATCCAGGATAAAAAGACCATCCTTCTTCAGGGCGTTATGCACAGCCTTAAGAAGAAGCCTTTCTTCGTCAGGGCTTAAAACACAGAAATCATAGTAAATCAGGGTAACCACGTCGAAGGCATCAACCATATTCAACTCCAGATAATTCATTTTTAGAAAGCTGGCGTTGCTATAATAGGGTTGGATGTTAGCCTCAGCATATTGCAATGATCCCTCCGACATATCGAGCCCGGTAACCCGAGCACCGGTTTCGGCAAATTTCCTGACGTAGAGCCCCGGCCCGCAACCCAGATCAAGAACGATTTTACCGCTGTCCATGCCGGTTTCCTTGATGATGAAAGCGGCTTCTGCATCTATCGTTTCGCGTTTCCTGCTGGCAGCTTCCACTTCCGGGTTAAGATGCAGTGAGAGCATCTGTCCGGATATATGGGGGTCGTCCCAGAAACGGTCAGTACTCCCGGTATACAGCGCCGGCCTTTCTATAGAATCCTTCAGGGCGCCCAGGTCGAGCTTATCGTTATGGATAATTCTCATCTTGCATGTCTCCTTCATAATTAATGGAATTACAATTTTGAGGTAAAGTAAATTAGAGAAAATAAAAAACGCCCCAGAATTCTGAGACGTTAAATGCTAATCTGCTCAGAATACTTAAAACAACACATCACAAATAAACCACTTCTAATTGGCTGCTAATGGGTTTATTCAGATTTACATCGTTGTTTTAAATATCCAGCTCCAACTCATTCAATTATTACAACGAATCGGACTAACCAACTCCTTCACTTTACCTCATAATCAAAATAACATAACGGCTAAGAGCAGTCAATTAAGCACAGCCGCAGGTATCGCCTAATATATAGAGTTAAAACAGAGCCAGATTGGTCAAAGCCTACCAGGCGACGATGGACTGTGAAAACAACTTAGTATTTTTTGATGATTGCTGTCTGAACATAGCCTTATTTTTAGTAATGGGAGTATAATTAAGCTAATTTTGGGGTTGTTATAATTTGGTTATGGCTTAATGCCCCACAGGCAAAAAATAGTCCCTATACTTAAGGATAATTATTCAGATTACTGAAGCGAGATGGTCGGATTTGTTTGCTTAACTGTAAGCTAAGTCATCAAATTACGTTCCCCTCGAAAGAAATGGACTTATAGTAGGATATATTCTGATAGATAGTGGTGCTAATGTCTAGAACGGGAAGTTTGAATGAATTTATTATAAACTAGTCTACTGAATAAGGAGGCATTATTCGTGCACGAAAATGAGCCAGTTAATGATTTAAAGAGTACTGCTCTTTGGAAATACTTGAATGAAGTTGATTCAAATTATGCCAATAAAGCGATTACATTTGTTCAATGGATTTCGCCACTATTATCTTCAATACATGAGTATTTTCCAAATTATACACGGCACGATGCACAGCATAGCTGTAGGATTCTAAAAAGAATCGAACAAATTTTAGATATTAACTGTTTGAATAACGGATCTTCAAAGTACTTTTGTGCTGAGGAAGCTTTTCTTCTTATTTCGGCTGCTTATGGACATGATTTAGGAATGATGGTCTTTCCAGGGGAAGAATCCAAACTAATCAAAGATTTAAAATTACCAGAAACTGATTGGAAGACAGATAAAGAACTTCAGAAATACCTTCGGAATAACCATTCAAATAGAGGCATTGATTATATCATTCAAAATACCGCAATTAATGAAATGCCACCCCACTTAATAAGCTATCTTTCTGATATTATGCGCTCTCATAATCTTTCGCCGCATGAACTAGAGGTTCAGTTAGGAAAAAGAATTGCGGCAGAGGAAAAAGAGATAGATTTAAAGCAACTAGCTTGTATTTTATGCATAGGCGATGCCCTGGAATTTAGCGATACCAGAGTCATTGATGGCGTTATAGACAGATTGTCTTTAGACAAAACAGCTGAAGGTATGGAATCATATCGTGAAAATATGAAGCACATTGGAATCGGGAGCAATGTCGCCGTTGGTAATGATGGGCGGGTGATTTTTGCTGGTACTTATACAGATCCTAAAGTATTAGCCTTAACTCATCACACAGTAGATTTAATTGAAGAGTGGGTTCAGCAATATTGTGATATTGATTATCGCAGTATTAATAGGAGGTTGCGACTTAGATCAGATCGCTTCTCGAGAAATTTAGATATTCCTAATGTTGACTTCGAACGACTGGGGATAAGGCTTAAAAAAGAGAATATTATTGATTTAATTGCATCAGATTCTACATGGAGAAACGACCCAACTGCTCCAATTAAAGAATTGCTTCAAAATTCAGTTGAAGCATGCAGATATAGAAAGCATAATACTCCTGTAAGCAAAAAATATGAGCCGAGTATTATTTTAATTCTGGATCGTAAAGAACTTTTGCTTTCAGTTCAAGATAATGGTTGCGGAATGAGTAAAAATATAATTCTCAACAGTTTCTTAACAATTGGTAATAGCAGATCTGATAGTCCTACATATAGAAGCCATAATTATTATTCTCTGGCTCGTTTTGGAATTGGATTCTGGTCAGTTTTCACAATAGCATCAATAGCAAGAATTGAGACAACCCCATTTGAAATTCAGTCACTAGGAGATGATATTAATACTGAAGTAGTTGGCACACAATTTGAGGTCACTCTAGATGAATTAGTAGATTACACGGTTTTTTATCCTATAAAGAGAAGCCCAGGAACATTAATCACTTTAACCTTAAAACAGGATGTTGATATAGATAGAATGGTTGGAAGTTTATCCAACATTTTGACATGTTCCGAAATACCAATAAAAATAATCATAGTTGATGATGCTGAAGTTGAAGTACAGTTAAAGCCAGCTTTATTAAATGAACAACAAATGTTTGGCTCAAAAATGGGATATGCTATGGAAAACGAGGTCCAACTTTTTAAATGGCAATTTGAAGACGAATTAATTGAGTTAGCAATGAATCTGGTTTTCAGAATTATAGATGGCAAAGCTACTTTTATGTTAACTGATGATGTAAGTTCAATGAGTTCTGTTATAGAAAATCATTTCGGCCTAACAAAAACTAGCGTATGCGGATTTCCTGTTGCTATACCCATTAATCTAAGCTTTGATTTGGGTAGGGTTGGAGCAGTAAGTGCCAATGTAAAGAGTCCAAAAGGTTTTAAGTATAGTTTAGACAGAAGAACATTGCTACTCTCCGACGAATTAACAAATTCAGGATACAAAATATCTCTTGCAATTTCGGAAGGGTATAGGCAGTTTTTGATCAATAATAATAGCTATGATCAGGAGAGTATTTATAAATTAAATAGACAATCTCGCCGAAATGGAGGAGAGGTTTTTGATACATATACGAAAAATGAACTTAGTTACGCTAATGAATATTTTCCAGATTTAATATCTTTTAAACTTTATGAAGTTAGTAAGGATAGAGATTTCAACAATGCAAAAATAGCATATGTCAATTTAACCGAAATTCAGCAATTAAAGGGATGCGTTTGGTGCTGTCAAAGTTATGATACTGAGCAAAAGGGAGTAAGACGTATTCATTATGATATTGAGAGTTTAGTTGGGATTGTTTATGGTTTTGTTAATAATCATATACAGAATGAAGAACCTCATTACGTTATTGAACCATGTATTGAAAGTTCGATGCTTTTTGATAATTGCCCAGATACAGAAATTATTATAATGCCTAGTAATCCAGTAAAGCTCATCTTAATGGTAATACCACTTGATAGTCTGACTTTAAATACTCCTTCACATATTGTTGGCGACGTTCAAGGATCTTGGACAGGTACTATATATGAAAACAGAATAAAAAAGTTTATGCCTGAATATGATTTTGTTTTTATGGGAAGGTATCGATTGGTTTTAAACCGTAATAGTGGTTTAGCAAAATATGTGCGTGAGTTATACAGTGACCGTAAAATGTTTTCTTTAGCAAATTTATTTAATAAACTTATTGAGTTTAAAAATGGACATATAGATGAAACGCTAATTAGAGACATAGGGGAACTACTTAGTCCTAAATATTGAGTTGTGTTAAGCACCTATTATCCATATAACCTAGATTAGAGAGTGATAAAGGATGAAAAATGCTCTAACTTCAATAATATTGGGCTTTGGTGCAGATGTTTGCGGCTTTGCCGCTGCAAAAGATCTTGCCGATGCTCCGGAAGGATTTCGGCCAACAGATATTTATGCAAACTGCAAATCTATTATTGTTTTCGGCATAGCACTTCCAAGAGGACTTGCGGAAGTAGAGCAACTTATATATGGACATTTCAATTACAAAACATGTTACGAAGTTGATACGATTGCATTTCACACTGCGAAGCATATCGAAGAACACTATGGCGGTTATGCTGTCCCGCTTCCTTCGGATGGTCCATATGATTACTGGGATGCTGAAAAGATGGAAGGCAGAGGTCTGATTTCCATGAAGCATGCTGCGGCAGCTGCAGGCCTGGGAACGCTGGGCAAGAACACCCTGCTTTTAAACAGCAAATACGGGAATATGCTCATATTGGGCGCGTTACTTACCGACCTGGATTTGATTTCCGATCCGCCCGCAGATAATATTTGCATGGAGGATTGTAACTTATGTATCAGCAATTGCCCGGTTGGTGCCCTGGATGGCAGCCCGGTAAATCAAAAATTGTGCAGGATAAATACATATGGCACTAACGCCAGAGGTTTCGATACAGTGAACTGCAACAAATGCCGGACAATTTGTCCGATGAAATTCGGTACCAACGGAGCAAGGATATAAATCTTCCCCGTCTTAATTTAATACCGTCCAAGTTGTTTGTTATGGACCTTCATAACCCCGTAGGTGGTCACCATCAGTTGGAGGAAAATCAATAGGTTGAGGTGTCTAAGTCCGTTTATCCCAGGTCCCTAATGTGGGTTTTCATAATGGCCGTATAAGATTGCCGCGCTGCGCTCGCAATGACAGGGCGGTGATGCCACGGCGCAATGAAAGGGTGATTGTGCCACGCTCGCGATGACATTTCAGCAGCTACCGTACTGCATCGTATTATGCGGCAAGTCGGGGACGGTTCTTGCTTGCATTATATTGCCCCGGCTGCATGGCGGCTAGACTGCTGGACATGGCAGACATTTTAAGAAACGCCTGTAAACAAAGAACAGGAGGAGAATATGAATAAGGGAAAGTTGATTGTGCCACTATGTCTGTTTTTAGTCGCGGGAATTATCGGCTATGTGATGACGCGGCCAACAGAACCGAATACCTCAAAGACAAGCAGCTTTGATGATAGTACACAGGCTCCCTCCAACCTTGATAAAGCGGTATCCCACGCCATTCTGGCAAAAAATCGAGGTTCTTATTCGGCCGGTGAATGTCAGGCCGAAGGCCACTATATCATGGATAGTACTACCGACGGAACAACTGTGATCGCCTATGCCCTCGCTATGTATGGCGAATATGGCTTTGAAGATGGAAATTTCGTGAAAGTCAGTGGCTCCGGCGTGATTCCAACCGTTATCACCTTTTCCAAAGATGGAGCCGGAACCTATTCGATGGTGAATTACCAGGAGCCGGAGGACGGGGAGGGATACGCTGCGTCTATCAGAAAAGTGTTCCCGATAGTGTTGCAGTCTCAGTGTCTTAATATCAGTGCGAGCAGAGCAAAGAAGCTGCAGACGCAGGAACAAGAATATGCTGCAATATATCTTAAGTCAATCGGCCGCGCTGCTGCAATTGGACATTATGGCGATTTTGACCATCCGCTGCTTACTTCCCTCGGCGTATCCGTTGAGGTGTCCAATATGATGTGTGAGAAACGAATACTATCAAGTTACCCACTCTGGGTCGGCAATCTTGAACGCATAGAAGACGGAATTCGCTATGTCTATCAGGTGGATTATGACCAGGAGGCACATATAATCACTTATTCGAAACTGAAATATGACACAAAGACAGTTGCTGAAAAGTTTGTATTCGACTCGACGAGCGGAAAAGAAATCTCGCAGTAATGATTCGGTGATATCTGAAAGAATTTGCGATCTCTTCCTGAGCCACCCTTCCTTATGGACTAGCCACATAACTGGATTTTGAAAACCGGGATAGCCGACACGGATTCCCCATTGGATAATTCACGGCTTAAATGTATAATAAACCGTGAAAAGATTTGAGGGGGGATATATGGATGGTTTCGGTAATCTGGGATATGTTGCTGGATGAAACACATCGCGATGAAGGATTGGGTATTGTCAGAACCATATGGGAAGATATGAAGGGCTTTGAGGGTTATATTAAACACAATATCCTGATTGATGATGATAATCCGAACCATATTTCGATTATAAGCGACTGGAGTAAAAGGGAGTTGGCCGATCACAGTGTAGCCACATATGCCAATTCTGAACCAGTACGCTTACTTGCTCCTTTATTAGCAGGGCCTAGAAAACGCTTCGTTTTTCGTCAGGATGTAACCGATGAATAAGGGTGTCGCTCCATTATTAGCTCTCGAGTTGGCCAACAGTAAGAAGCCGAAGCGCCCCTCCGGAAGTCGATGCGCCTATCTTCTTGATCCATTAAGAAGCCAGGAAACCCTTATAGATTTTTTAGAGCAGTTAGAGCATCCGTCTATAGACTATTCGGCCCTAGCTTCGCTTACTACCAACCTTGATGAAATTGAGGATTTACGAGAAGCTGTCGATCAGATACTGATTTACATTTTAGAAAACAAAGAATTCTTGATGAAAGCCGTAATTATATTGAACGAAAGTGCAAAGAATTGTTGTTGGGTACGTCAATTGAGAACAGATGGCACCTATGCGGATGTTATGCAAACCGGTACTTTAGCAGGCATGATAGCTTCCATATGTGTTATGGAGCTGGCGCTTTGCGATATCACCCGGATTAAGGTTTGTAGTCAACCTCCTTGTACGCTCTATTTTTATGACACAACTCGTAATCGTAGCGCCCGTTGGCATGCTGAAAACCCTTGTGGATGGCGAGCACGCTCCGAGAGGCGGAAATAGTGGTACACAGGGGGGACTTCTACTGTGCTAAAGTACTTAGGTAGCGAGCACAGGTGACCGGGCTGCGTAGTTGAACCGGAAGCCGGGTTAATAATGCCAATTTTTGAATACCAGACCGCGGGGGACAGTATTTGGTTTATTGCCGGTTACTTGCCCTGCGAGGACATAACTAAAATTCGAAGTGTGCAGGAATTGAATTGCCAAATCGCCGCCACATTATGGTAGTATATCCATAATGGATGTTTTTTGTAATTTATCAAATCATAGAGATATATCAAGTGTGCAATTCTTAGGCGGTGAAATCAATGCTGGAGTATGCCAAGGAGATACGTGATCCGGTACATGTCACGTATGGAGTCTTCTATTCAATGTTCCGAGTTATTGAACAACATACCAGTACCGGTTGTTGATTATATTTTCATGGAACCAAAGTGTGTTTCGGAAGCCCGGGTATGGCTCGAGCAACATAGGAAACAAATTATTGAGGGGGGTTCCAATTGTTAAGAGATGAAAGCAATGCCATTATTGTTGCATTGGCAACTAAACTAAAAGAGAGCGGAAGCTGGTGCGGAGAGACTCATTTGCAGAAAACCAGTTACTTTCTAAGAGAAATGATGGATGTTCCGCTTGCCTACGATTTTATATTATATAAACACGGCCCCTATTCCTTTGACTTGACTGACGAAATAACTGCCTTGCGAGCTGACAGGATTCTAGGACTCCAACCTAAAGGCAACTATGGACCTAGTATAGTAAGTGGTGATAACATCAAGTGGTATCTCAATAAGTATGCTGATACTATTGATAAATATAAAAATCAAGTGGATTTCGTGGCTAACCTACTGGCTGATAAGAAGGTAGTTGACTTAGAGCAATTAGGAACTGCTTTGTACGTTACTCGGGAAGGTACGGCGGGCTTGGATGTAGAAATCAGAGCAAAACGGCTTAATGAGCTTAAACCGCATGTTACACTAGACGATGCTCGTAAAGCCGTTATGAATATTGATGAGTATCTGATTTCGGCTGAGCCGCTAAAGGTTCAAAATTAGTCATATAGCAGGATTACTTGGTCTGAGTAAAGCTACTGTTTTCTAATTGCTTTCTACACGTAAAATATTTATATATAAAAGCCAAGTGAGCCGGACCATTATCCGGCTTTTTCCTACCTCTTGTAGGTGTTGCTGAAGGCCTGGAATGTTAAGAAGCAGGGATTCAGCTTTACCTTAATTAAGAAACTATGGAGGTAATGGTTGGCGGCTTATTCAATAATGTAAGTCTATCGTTTATATATTTGAAGGCCAAATAAGTCTTCAATTTTATCATTCATATATTGATAGGAATCAGAGACACCCTGGTTATAGAATTCTGGAGCAAGTTCTTTAGCAAAAAAATCTAAGATCATCGCAGCCGACAAATCCCCCAGATCCTCATCCCGCTCTTTTAGGAAAAAGGTTTTTATCGAGTCAATCATTGCTTTGCGATTTTCATTAGTGATAACGATTTTGTTACTCAAATGATCACCGTCCTTATCTCGGCTGAAGATTTAACTTAGCTTAAGCCTGGTTTTATCTGCATAAATTCAGGCAGTGTTTATGGTTCGTTTATTCTTATCATACTACATATGGCACTAACGGCAGAGGTTTCGATACGGTGGCCATGCCATGAGTAAACTATAAGGAGGCATCATGAAAAAAGCCATAATTATTGGAGCTAGTTCGGGAATAGGGAAAGAACTGGCAGTGATATTATCCCGAAATGATTACATAGTTGGGCTGGCCGGCAGAAGAGTGCAGTTATTGCTTGAGCTGCAGCAGGAGCTTAAAAACCAGTCTTACATAAAACAGATTGATGTTTCCGATCCCGGTCCGGCTATGCTTTTACTGCAGGAACTCATCGACGAAATGGGCGGAATGGATTTAATAGTTATTAGTGCCGGTCAGGGTTATATAAACCCGGAGCTTGAATGGCAGCCTGAATTTGAAACGGTTAAGGTGAATGTTTTGGGCTTCATGGCGATGGCCAATGTGGCTATGCAGTATTTCGTTCGGCAGGGACAGGGTCATATCGTTGGCATATCGTCGCTGGCCGCAATCAGAGGAAGTGCTGGGGGGCCGGCTTACGCAGCCTCCAAAGCCTTTGTTTCCAATTATCTTGAGGGGCTGAGATTCCAGGCCCAGAAGTCAGGATTGGATATTGTAGTTACTGATATACAGCCAGGGTTGGTTGACACAGCAATGGCCAAGGGTGAAGGATTGTTCTGGGTTGCTCCCGTGGAGAAAGCGGCAGGGCAAATATTCCAGGTTATTCGGAAGAGAAAAAAACATGGATATGTTACTAAGCGCTGGCGCCTGATAGCCTGGCTTGTAAGAATTATGCCTGACCGTTTCTGCCATAATCTTTAGCAGAACGGAATGGCGGCGTACCACTCACCGGGACTGTAACTCCGCGGCAGCGGAATCTGCACCTAACCGGCCGCAAACAAACAGAACGTTTCCACGTTCTGCTCGCTTCTGTTACCTAACTATTGACTTCCAGGAAGCTATAGCTAAAATAAAATATAGTAAACGTTTAGTATATAACATATAGTACTATATGTTTAGTGTGTGGGAGGTTTCTATGACACGTTTAATGGTTCTGGGAATTTTAAGTGTATACGGGCCACTATCAGGTTATGAAATTCAACAGATGATGCAATTGTCACAAACTGATGCCTGGGCTGGAGTTTTTCCTGCATCTATCTATCATTCACTAAAAAAAATGGAGCAGGAAAACCTGGTTGAATTGGGCAATGTGGAGCAGACGGGTAATCGCTTCAAGTCCATATATAGGATTACCGACTCAGGGCGGCAAGAATATGTAGGGCTCATACAAAAGGCTTTTAAGACATCATCGGTATGTTTCCCCACCAGTTTGTATACCGCCCTTACCTTCTACGAGCATTTACCTCGGACAGATATTCTATCAGCCTTGGAGCAGCAGGAATCAGAAATAATTAAGATCTATCAGGATATGCAAGCCGGTCAGACCGCTAAAGCAGAGCTTACGAGTATTCCCCCCAATGTCTCCTTCATTTTTCAGAACATATTTGCTCAGTGCGAACTACAACTGGAGTTTATTAAAGAACTTAAGCAATATCTCCGGGATGGTGATGACAAATGAGCAGCATAAATAAACCTATGGTTTTGATCGTGGTTGGAATAGCTGTCTTTACCGATATGCTGATCTATGGAATGATTGTACCTATTTTACCTGGCTATGTGAGTCAGCTAGGGGTTTCACAGACAGCTATAGGGTTTCTTTTTGCCAGCTATGCCTTCGCCCTGCTGGTGGCTATTCCAATAATGGGGGTATGGTCTGATCGTTACGGACGCCGCGCTCCCATGCTATGGGGTTTGTTGGGATTAGCCTGCGCCAACCTGTTATATTGTTTTGCTAATGGCTTCATTATGCTTATAATCGCTCGGGTCCTGCAAGGTGTATCCGCCGCCATAACCTGGACTGCTGGTCTGGCCTTATTAGCAGATGTCTTTCCTGATCCTGAAGAGCGGGGTAAATCTATGGGGATTGCCCTGTCCGGACAGGCTATAGGCACCTTGTTAGGTCCAGCTATTGGCGGTTGGCTGTACCAGTGGCAAGGCTATCAAGCCCCATTCCTCTTTGCTACGTTACTGGTATTAATTGATGGATTCCTGCGTTATTTTTATGTAAAAGATGCTCCGCATACGGATATACAGGCGGAGATATCATGGCGGAAGATAATGAACATAAGACCATTGGTCATTATCTCAGGGGTTACCTTACTCGGCGCCATTATTCCGAGTGTCTTGGAGCCTACACTACCCATCTATCTTCATAGGACATTAAATACCAGCCCGGGTGTGATCGGTTTATTGTTTGGTATCCCAACTCTCGCCTATGCCTTTTCCGCTCCAATAATCGGCAAACTGTCGGTTGCCTGGGGGCGAATAAAAGTTATGATGGTTGGTTTGCTTATCTCCGGGGTATCTCTTACTTTGCTTACACTCGGCCACTCTATTACATCGATAATCATGGTTTTAGTCCCGCTGGGTATCGGATTGGGTCTCTTACTGGCCCCCGCTCTGAGCGAAATGGCCGAAATTGCCGACAAGCATGATTTATCCTATGGTGTTGTTTATTCAATATACAATACGGTCTATTCCGTGGGTATGTTTGTAGGTCCGGCACTAGGAGGTGTCCTGGCCGAATTATTCGGCTTGCAGGTTGCTTTGACTATCATCGGTTCCGTAAGCGTTTTTTATCTGCTGGTATTGTTTGTAAAGAGGGGCAGCTTTTTCCCAACAAAGAAACTAAACCTGCCCAGTTAAGGTCATAAACAACCCCTGCCCCATGGGTTCTTTCCGGGCGCCTTTAGGAGATTTAATGAGCTTCTATCCAACCATTTAGTTAGAAATACCCATAACCAGAGCTGCAGTGGTTCAGTACACCACCACGTAATTAGCGAAATCCTGCTTATTAATGAGTAAGATTACTGATCTCTTCGTTAATCATTCTCTTTTCAATTCTTGCAAAGAGAATTGAAACATTTGATACCTGTGATTCCGCAGGAATTAGTACGTATTGCCAGCAGGCTTTTTCAACTCCCAGCATTTTTCTTATTTTCTCACATGAAAAAGGCAGAAAGGGCTCTAAGATATTCGACAAATTCAGAATAACTTGCAAACAGGTATAGAGTGTATCTGCGCATTGCTCCGGGTTTTCCTGAATGCTCAGCCAGGGTTGTTGTTCATCGAAATATTTGTTAGCGGCCCTGACCAGGGTGAATATTTCTTCCAGACTCTTTTTGAAACGACCAGCCTCAATTAAAGCGCCTATTTGAGGGTAAAGCCCTTGCATAGCTGCTTCTAATCCTTTGTCACACTGCCCTTGCGGGACTCTATTGGCATAATACTTCTGTAAAAAAACCAGGCTACGGTGCACGAAGTTGCCAAAGGCACCTAGTAGTTCGCTGTTATGGCGAAAAATAAACTCTTGCCATGAAAAGTTAATATCCCTTTTTTCCGGTCCATTCATAATAAAGAAATAACGGATGGAGTCGGGATGATAGCGTTTAAGCAGGTCGGGAATCCATACCGCCCAGTTCTCGCTGGTGGAAATTTTTCGTCCCTCCAGGGTGCAGTATTCGCTGGAAATAATTCTGTCGGGAAGGTGAAGTCCGCCATGAGCCTGAAGCAGTGCCGGGAGAATAACCGTGTGGAAGGGAATATTATCTTTTCCATGAACATAATAGTGCACAGTTGGCCCAGACCAGAATTCATCCCAATTTTGATGGTTATGCAGCGCCCATTGGCGGCTGGCGGACAGGTAGCCCAAAACGGCTTCTACCCAAACATAGATTTTCTTCCCTTGGTATCCGGCCAGGGGAACGTCGATACCCCAGTCCAGGTCACGCGTAATGGCTCGGTCCTGGAGACCTTCGTCCAGATAGCGTTGGGAGAGACGGAGCGCATTATTTCGCCATCCCTGGCTGGTATTGACATAGTTCTGTACAAAACCCTCTAACTGGGAGATCGCCAGAAAAAATTGTTCCGAGGGCTTGAAAATAGGAGTTGCCTGGCATATACCACACTTTCTATCATGAAGGAGGTCTGGGTCCAAGAGGGTCCCGCATGAATCACACTGATCTCCTCTGGCCTTGCTGTCGCAAGCGGGGCAGATTCCAGTTACGAAGCGATCGGGTAAAAACTGGTGACAGGCAGTGCAATATGCTTGCTCCACCGTTTTTCGGTAGATATAGCCGCTGTCCAACAAGCGGTGGAAAAAGCCTGCAACAAATTCCTTATGAAAACTATCATCGGTCCGACTGTATAGATCATAGGAAAATCCTAATTCATTAAAACAGGTGGCAAACTCGTTATGGTAGTAATCGACAATACCTTGAGGTAATCTTCCTTCTTGTTGTGCCCGCAATTGAATGGGCGTACCATGACAGTCGCTGCCGGCAACATAGCATACGGGAGTCCCTTTAAGCCGAAAGTACCTGGCTAGAATATCCCCGGGCAGCAATGCCGCCACATGACCGATATGCAAAGAGCCATTGGCGTAAGGCCAGGCTCCTCCGATAAAGACCTTCATCATCAACACCTCCGAAATGTATTTGTTCTATCATTGAAACCCAAAATAAAAGCTCTCACCCCCAGGAATTATTCCTGGGGACGAGAGCGCAAGTTGCTTTCGTGGTACCACCCCGGTTTACTGGAACTTCACAGATCCAGTCTCGTCAAGTACGGCAGGATACAATCCTGGTTATACTCCGGCACGATAACGGGTGCACCCGTCGCAGCCTAAACTCCATAAGGGATTCGGTGCGCAGCTCCAAGACCATCTTCGGCTATTTCGTCTTTCCTCCTTCTCAGCTCCCGGGAGTTCTCTGTACAAGACAGCCACAGCGTACTCTTCTTTTCGCAGCATTTATTGATATATGGCTAATGTAAAAATAATACTCTTGACGATTGTCAAAAGTCAAATATATTAAGACCCCACATTGAAAGATAATGACTATTATATACTCTGTCAAAAGTATTTATTTTTATTCCTTTTATGCTAATAGATGCCCCCAAGCTGTCATAGTGCCATTGCTTTGACGGCTCATTCAATAGTCTCGTTTGGGCGGGCACAACCTTGCATAACGTTTGCATCAGGTTTCTGTTTGCCGCATCTCACTTATTGGGTTCTAACCAGACTAACCAGTCTAATAGGCTAATTAAGACAGTATCATCGCTATTGCGGCGGGATGAAGGTTATAATGAATTTTAACGCCATACATTTTATAGATAAAGACTGAACGAAATAATCACTTGCCGTTTTGTGCATCAGGAAAGGAAGGGTTATAAATATATGACAGAAACTATCGAAATGGAAACACCCCGGTTCAGGTTACGTAAGATTGAACCGGGCGATATTGAAACCTTACATAGCTATTGGTCGGATGATATAGTGACTGAATATATGGCGGCATCCTTTAGAAATCTTGATGAAAGCAAAGCTATGGTTGATCTTCTAAACCGTCTTCCGGAAACCAATGAAGGTAGGCGCTGGGCGATTGTTGATAAACCGAGCGGGGTTGTGCTTGGGAGTTGTGGTTATCATAACGTAAAGGCTGAACACAAACGTGCTGAGATTGGTTATGAGATAGGCCAGAAATATTGGGGCCAGGGGGTAATGCAGGAAGTGTTGCCTGCGGTGCTGCAACACTGCTTTGATACCCTGGGATTTAACCGAATTGAAGCTTTCGTTACGGCAGGCAATGATCGGTCGGTCCATACCCTTGAAAAGCTTGGCTTCAAGGCCGAAGGCATACTCAGAGAATACGAATTCAACAAAGGTGAATTTCAGGACCAGGTGGTTCTGGCTTTGTTGAGAAAAGAATGGCAGCAAGCGGCAGGCAGGCTGTGATATGTAAGTTGGCGCGAAAGGTGGCAATGCGCTAGACTTGATATATTACCAATAAGAAGTGAATATTAAGGAAAAAGGGGGTGTTTGTAATGGCTCATACTCTACCGGATTTACCGTATGCCTATGATGCGCTGGAACCCTTTTATGATCAAGAGACCGTAAAATTGCACCATGATATGCACCACAAAGCCTATGTCGACGGGCTGAACAGTGCGGAAGGCAAGCTGGCGGAAGCCATAGAAAAAGGCGATTTCGCGCTGATCAAACACATCGAACGGGAACTGGCCTTCCACGGATCAGGGCATATCCTGCACACCATGTTTTGGGAGAATATGAAACCGGGTGGCGGGGGTCCCGCCGATGGGGCAGTAGCCGCACTGATCGATCGTGATTTCGGTTCCTTTGATAACTTTAAAAAGCTGTTTACCGCTTCCGCTATTGCGGTGGAGGGTTCGGGCTGGGCGATACTGGCCTGCAACCCGATCTTCGAAAAGCTGGTGGTGCTGCAGGCGGAAAAGCACCAGGATCTGACCCAGTGGGCTGCGTTTCCGCTGCTGATCGTAGATGTGTGGGAACACGCCTATTACCTTAAGTACCAGAACAAGCGCGCTGCCTGGATCGAAGCCTGGTGGAACCTGGTCAACTGGGATGATGTGAACCGGCGGGTAGCACAAATGCAAAATAAATAATGCTCCACCTGGCGGCAGTGCCGGCCAGATGCGCAGTTCGCCTGGAGTAATCCCGAGAAAAGAAGAAGATTGCCGCGCTGCGCTCGCAATGACGTTTGGATTGCCACGCATTCGGCTCGCAATTATCACGGGTAATAAACCCACCACGATAAATGAAAAGCGTTAGACCATTTTTCGTTTACGTAACATGGCCGGGGAAGATTGCCGCGTCGCTGCGCTCCTCGCAAAGACAAGTTCGCGAGTTTTCGTAGTAATGACAGGGTGGGGTGTCGGGGCGGCAATCCTTTATTGTGTCATTGCGAGCGCAGCGCGGCAATCATCCCCCGTTTTCATAACAATGACAACTAAGCTATATATTGGGTCGTTGCGAGGAGCGAAGCGACGCGGCAATCTAAAGCTTGCATTACGATTAGAATATTTTGGACAATCTGATACCGGCAGAGGCTTCAAGCCCTGCCGGTATTATAATTTAAACCTATTTTAAATTTATGGTCCAGCCGCCGTTCATGACAAACTCCGGTCGGGCAATACCCAACTCCAGAACTTCAGTACCCCGGTTTATCTCCATGGTTACGACCGCCTTGTTACCGCTGAACTCTGCATTATACTTCTTGATGCTCCCGCCAGACGATATATCGAAAGACCGGATAGCGATGTTCTTATTCGCTCCAGTGTTCAACTGGAAGGTAAGGACGGCGGATGTCGGAGAAGTCCGTTTTGCGCTCTTGAGCACCGCCTTTTGTGCGACGAGGTCCACCGCCTGGTTCAAGGTTTTTTCACCGTTATTGGGGATGCTGACCTTGGTAATTCCCAGCGCCTTTTCATAGGTAGCCAGTAAGGCCGGTACTTTAACCGTAAGCGGGCGGCCGGGGCTAGCGTCCGTCTCGAAGATGGTAATCGGCTGTGCCTTGGTATCGGTTTGGGCCGTTAACTTATATTTAGCTCCGGATTTGTCAATGGCATAGAGGGGATGGGTTTTGTCTTCTGTTATACAATAGATCATCCCATTCTCTTTCTGCTCGTAGTTCGCGATAACCTTTTTATCTACCGGGTCGCCCAAAGCGGTTAGTTTTAAAGAATTGTCGCTGAACGTTGCAATGAATTGAACCACCTGTTTGCCGTTTTTATCAGTACTGGCGGCCCCCACTGAGACTAAATTAATCTTGTTTGATGCTTCGGCGGGGGAAATACCGCTGGTATCCAGATTCTTTGCCTCAGCCAGGGCTACCGAATAGGTCTTCCCACTGATTATCAGATCAAAAGCCGGGGCTGGTTTGATATCTTTAGCTTCGTTAGTAAAGAAGAAAAGGTAGTGATTTTTAGGATCCTCAACCACGCCTTCGATGAAATATTGGGCACTGGGACCATCCTTGGCTACTACTTTCATATGCTTAAAAATCTTAGTGCCCAAATCGGTTTCGAATTCCATTTCCATTAGTCCGTCGGCTACCATGAAACTCTCGATGGTCAGGTTTTTGTCAAGTGTCACCGGGTTTTTCAGGTAATAGGCCTTGCCTTCCAGTGTGGTTGAATATACTGGAGTCATGCCGAACAGACTTCTGAGCGCCTGGGATATATTATCGGCATAAACTGTATTGATGGACACGAATAAGAGCAGAACAGCAGCTACGTAACCATAAAGCGCCAGCGGCCGCCGCGGAATTGAGCGACTTTTCTGATTGCCGGAAATCAATGCACTTTTCACCCTTTCCCCCATATCTCCCCGGGGGTTAATTTCCTCAGCTTTGCTACCTAGCGTATTGATAATGGTTTTTTCAAGTGGTTCTCGTCTATACATGTAAATGGCACTCCTTTCTGAGCGAATCTTCTTCATAATTTAAAACATCCCACCCTTTTTGCTTGAGCCCCTTGGCCAGTAGCTTCCTGGCGTTAAATAGGCGTGATTTTACCGTGCCTTCCCGGCAACCCAGCACCTGTGCGATTTCCTTGACCGTGAAGCCGTTGTAATAGTAGAGTACAATGACCTCATTCAGGGGTTTACTCAGCCTATCAACCCCTAAGCGTACAGCTTCATGGGCTTGCTGGATTTCTATGTTTTCCAGCAGGTTGAAGGAGTCGGGCAACTGGTCGTTACCTGCTCTATCGATAGATTCCACCTGCAATTGACTTTTGGCTCTGGCAACCATTTTCCAGCTGGTTCTCATCAGAATCTTGTAGAACCAGGTCTTAAAGTACTCAACATTTTTCAATTGCTTAATGGAGTAGTAGCATTGGATAAATGCCTCCTGGGCAATATCTTCAGCCATATCTTGCCTTCCGGTTATTAAATATGCCGTCCTGATGGCCTTATCGCTGTATTTTTCAACCAAAAGTTCGAATGCATCGACATTACCCGACTGACATTGTATAACCAGGCTTGATTCATTCAATTTCACCTCTCCTCTCATCCTGGGAGCTCCCTATAACATTAGGGACGGGAAAAAGCAAAATGGTTCACTCAATATTTAGTAAATGAGGATTTTGCATACTAAAAACCCTTGAAAAAATGGGGATTGTAGAAGATAAAAAAAGGACTTCACCCCCATATTTGCCGAATTTATAAGGTGACTAAACCAAAAACACAAACAAACACGAGGGAGGAAGTCACCTATGAATATTCGGCAAGGATGCGTTTTTTCCTTTGAGGATGCA
>Ga0209340_1000307_pt1 | contig 59599 bp, 55 predicted proteins | sample EPASupsiteSAE323_FD_187266 | JGI IMG/M metagenome (GOLD analysis project Ga0209340, IMG submission 187266) | Bioremediated contaminated groundwater from EPA Superfund site, New Mexico - Sample SAE3-23 (SPAdes) (version 2) | ecosystem: Environmental > Aquatic > Deep subsurface > Groundwater >... | reverse complement strand
GATCCCCTTCAATTCTTGCTAATTACTGCCATAAACTTCTAACATTATTCTGATATGATCCCCTTCAATTCTTGCTAATTACTGCCATAAACTTCTAACCTTGGTGAATCTATCCTGCATATCTGATTGTGAAATATTATTGATGAACACTGGTCTGGTATCATCACCAGTCACCTGTTTGGGGAATTCAAAAAATAGGGAGTATCCAGGTTCGTAAGCAGCAGAATGGAACAGTATTGCCCGGTGATTTGCATCTTTTTTAAGCCAGTCCTTAACTGGACCCTTGTCTTTTTCATTTAAAACTCTTACTGCAATGACGTTGGCATTGTTTTTCTCCGCTGCTTCCACCACCGCTCTGGTTTGTCCAACATTGGCATCAACAATAACCTTATTCAATTTTACTCTGTAGGTCTTCTCGAAGCCATCGCAGTACCGTTTGGGTGTGTCACAGTACTGGTCAGGGTAACCCTTTATAGTGGTCTGAACTACGATCTTCTCCTTTAGATTTATTGAAATTGGTTGGGCTCCAATAACCGCTCCTTTACTGCCCTTAAGTGATCTAATGGGCATGGTTCCCAGAGAAGTTCCGGATGCATTCTTATCAAGTAATTGGAATGTGAAACGGTCACAGGGTGCGTAGCAGTTAATACCCTTGGTGTTCATGTAGGCCTCGGCCTGGGCCTTGCCAGGGAGATCTCCACAAGCCACCACCAGGGAGGCCTTATTTTTAACAGCATCCGGGACCATAACATTCATACCATGACTAACCGTGGCCAGTCTAGTTCCATCAGTTGAATTTTTAGACCTTAAATCAGTCATTTTACCTGGATCAACTGCGTAAACATAATTTCCCTTATCATCAGGGCCGTACCAGGTGTTGTTAATCTTCTTAACCGGTACATTGGTGGCTGGTATAACCTTTACATTGGCGTATTTCATGAGTTCCTTTACCCGTGCACCTTCCATGAAAGGAATTATCTGTGAAGGAGAATTAGGTCGAAAATCAGTACTCAGGCTGTTGTTCATTTTGCTTGCCGGGTCCTTGGTTACCCTATCTACCTGGGTAACCACTGTTGCTCCCTGAGGAACCTGAATATCAGTGGCCCCCAAAACCACGTAGGAAGCATTCTGTGGGGCGGCCTGAACATCGGTAAAATAATTGTTATTAGTGGAGTTGGCTCCCTGAACATTGCCCGATGGATTGAGGAAACCAATAGTTATCCATGCAGCAATCAGTACTAATATTAGAAGTGTACTGGTCAGAAGTTTACGGTTGCTGGTTAACCTAAATCCACGACCTGAATTAGATGAACGCCTCTGAAAATCAGCATCGTTTACATATCTTAAATTTCCACCACAGGAACATCCAGAAAAATCATTTAGGGACTCCCCACGTTTCAATATGTATGTTCCATTACACTTATCACAAACTAAATATTCCATGCCCCTCACCCATTAAGTCACTGTAAATTATGGTAATAATATCTTTTATAGTATATAAAATCAACCTATTGGCGTTTTATGAGGGTGTGGAGGTTACGCTATAACAATGGATAATTAATAAAATTTTAAAATAGATTTAATCCTATTAAATAAATTTTTAAAGACTTATTCTGCTGATTTGCTGGTTTTTTGACTAAATTTTTTTAAACATTATTGTGTGTTTATTCCAATATATGTGAAGATCATTGATCATAATTAAAAATAAAATAATTGATCATAATCAGGAAAATTAAAAGTTAATTGCATAATTGTACTTAATGAACAAAGAAAATTTTTATTTATGATCATATGAGATTGTATGGTTTTTTTATATTTTCATTATAAATTCCAATTGATTACACAAATTTTCTTCCATTGATAACACAAAATTCTTCCAATGATTACACAATCCAAAAACCGCCTAAAAAAAGGATAGGTATTCTCCAATATCCGGAATCATAGCAAGGGTGTATATATTTAATAGGCGAGTTCACCCAAGAAAAGTATGTGAGAACTATGTTAGAAGTAGCAATTATCGGAGCCAGTGGTTACACTGGAGGGGAACTATTAAGGTTCCTTGATGTTCATGGTGAGGTGGAAGTGGTGGCTGCCACTTCCCGACAGTATGCAGACACACCCATACGAAAGGTGCATCCCCACCTTCATGATCTGGATCTGAAATTTACAGATAAATCCCCTTCGGATCTGGACGTGGACATGGTATTCACCGCCACCCCCCACGGTGCTTCCATGAGCATAGTCCCCCAACTGGTGGAAAAAGGAGTCAAAGTAGTTGACTTAAGTGGAGACTACCGTTTCGATGATATTGGTATTTATGAGAAATGGTACGGTCTCAAGCATGAGCAACCTCTTGATGCAGTTTACGGATTACCTGAAATGTGCCGGGAGGAAATCAAAAAAGCTAATCTGGTTGCTAACCCCGGATGTTACCCCACCGGTGCCATCCTGGCAGGTATCCCCCTGGTAAAGGAAGGCCTTGCTGACATCCTGATTGCCGACTCTAAAAGTGGTGTGAGTGGTGCTGGGATTAAACCCACCCCTGCAACTCATTATCCTAATATCAGTGATAATATAGTGCCCTATGCAGTCACCACCCACCGTCACATGCCTGAGATCCAGGAGAAACTTGGTAAATTTGGTGATGTCCGTGTTTCATTCACCCCTCACCTGGTGCCAGTTATCAGAGGCATTATAACCACCCTACACTCATTCCCTAACAGGGAAGTTAGTTCAGAGGAGATTATGGAATTGTATAAAAAACAGTACCATGATGAACCCTTTGTGCGTGTCCTGGATACTGGTGAAATCCCACGGTTAAGTTCAGTGCGAGGATCCAACTTCTGCCATGTAGGTTGTTTTGAAATCGATGAAAACGGTAGATTAGTTGTTGTTACTGCCATTGACAATCTGGTTAAAGGTGCTTCCGGTGCAGCTGTTGCCAACATGAATCTCATGTGTGGATTCCCAGAAACCATGTCACTGGAAGGTTGCGGTTTACATCCCTAAATAGTACAATTCCCTGAAAAAAATAAATCTTAAGAATATATTTATATGAGGGGGAAATCACCCCTAAAACTTTATAAACTTTGATCCATATATTTTATGAGAAGAAGAGAAAAAAGTGAGAAATTCCATTAAAACTTAGTAAATCCGTTTATTTTCCAGACAAACAGAGATTATCATTATGATGAAGATATAGTCATTTACAATTGAGTTTTGAAAACCTACTAAGTCTGGGAAGACCTTCACTTTATTTAAATAAAACTCTTTAATTATTTGAGTTTTGAGGTAAATTTATGAAAACCATGATCCTGTTTTACTCACGGACCCGGAAAACTTTTCTAGTAGCCAAGACACTGGCCCAGGAAGTTAACGCAGATTATTTGGAAATAACCGACCTGAATAATAGAGCAGGGGCCATGAATTATATTAAAGCTTCAGTGGATGCTTTCCGTGAAAATAAAACTTTAATAAAACCCGAATCAGTGGATCTCACTGATTATGATTTGATTTATCTGGGAAGTCCCACCTGGGCGGGTAAACCAGCACCAGCAATGATAACCCTCATTGATCAGTGCAACTTCCAGGGTAAAGATGTTATTCTCTTTGCCACCATGGGAGGGTCCGGAGGCCAGAAGGTAATTGAACGAATGCAAGAGAAAATAGAGCCCCGTGGTGGGCGTATGATCAAATCATTCCAGATTAAAACCGGTAACAAAAAAACAGAAGAACTCATTGAAGATGTTAAAACCATTGTCAAGGAGGAAGACCTCCCCATATACGGAATATAAATCATAATTGAAATGACAATATTATTAAATGAATATTTAACAATAGATGATGTGTAAACAAATCAGTTATATAAGTACATACGGAGAATTTCAATGAGCATCTTCCTTATGTGAAATTTTAAAATTCCCATGGGTGAAGATAAAATCCAAGGTGAAGTTAAATTCTCTAAGGTGTTAAAATCTCCCTAAGATGACTTAAAATCTACTAAGGTGAAGTTAAATCTCTTAAAGTACTTAAAATATCCTAAATATAACTTGATATATACGTAAAAACGTGAACGATAAAGACTGGTGATTAAATTGATAACATTTGAAAGGTTACTGGAATCATACAAACCACTCATCGCCATTCCAGTGGTGATCACCATCATTGCCCTGATACTAATAGCCACAATGGGCCTTAATCAGGGTATCGAGCTTAAAGGTGGGACGGTGGCAGTTGTACAACTGGAAAAACCAATTAGTCAGAACGAACTTCAATCACTTATTAGTACGGGTCTGCCCAATCAAACTGTGGATGTTAAATCTGTGAATAATAACCAGGCCACAGTAGATATTGTAGGTGATACAGATGTGGTTAAATTATCATCTATACTAGAAGGAACTGGAACTATAACCAGTTATAAATCAGTAGGGGCGGTTCTAAGCTCAGAATCATTAACCCAAATCTATTATGCTCTGGCCTTTGCCTTCATCTTCATGAGCATAACGGTGTTCATAATCTTCCGTAATTTCGTACCCAGTATGGCAGTTATTCTCGCTGCCCTTTCGGATATAATCATTGCGGTGGGTGGGATGAGCCTCTTTGGCATACCACTTTCGATTGCTTCTGTGGGAGCACTGTTAATGCTTATAGGTTACAGTGTAGACACAGACATACTATTAACCACCCGAATCCTTAAAAGAAAAGAAGGCACCGTAACTGAAAGAGCAATTGAAGCAATGAAAACCGGGTTAACCATGGCCGCCGCAGCCATCGGTTCCATGGCAGCATTATATCTGGTGGTTGTCTTTTTAATACCGGCAGCCCAGACACTGGCGGATATTGCAGCAGTGCTTATCATTGGACTGATAGCTGATGTTCTGGCAACGTGGCTCATGAACCTTGGAATACTGAGATGGTACACGGAGGCACGTAAATGAAGCTCAAAGAATTCTTCAAAGACAAAAGAGTAATACTCTTGATCGTGCTGGTTATTGCAAGTATAGGTGCTATCTCTGTCTTAGGCATACAACAGGGTTTAGACCTAAAAGGTGGGTCCACCATACAGTTACAGCTGGAAAAACCAGTGGACACCGCAACCATGAACACTGTCACCGCGGTTCTGGATAAGCGGTTGAACATTTTCGGTGTTAAGGATGTTAAGGTGTACCCCAGTGGTAACCAGAATGTTATTATTGAGATCGCCGGAGTCCAGCCAGAGGACGTGGCCAAGATCGTTGGAAGTAACGGTAAATTCGAGGCCAAGATCAACAACCAGACTGCCCTGGTAGGATCCGACATCACCCAGGTGAAAACTTACCAGGTTACAGGAACCGAATGGCAGGTTCCCTTCACTGTATCCTTAGAGGGTGCCAATCGATTCGCCCAGGTTGGTAAAGGTCAGGCCGGAGTTCCGGTGGAAATGTACTTGGATGATCAGTTGATTACTTCTCCAGAACTTTCCGCAGAACTGGCCAATGGAAATCCATCCACCGATGTGATGATCAGTGGAACGGAAGCCACCAAGGAAGAAGCACAAACACAGGCAAAAAGCATTCACACCCTCTTACAATCAGGTGCGTTACCAGTTAAGGTTAAAATCGTAGGAGTCAGCAGTGTTTCAGCAGAATTAGGTGATCAGTTCATAAATGGTGCTCTTATAGCTGGTGTTTTAGCCCTTCTGGTTATTTCAGCCATTATAATCATAAGGTACCGTAACCCCTTACTGGTTATCCCCATCATGTTAACCAGTATCGCTGAACTTATCCTGATACTGGGAACTGCGGCGGTGATTCACTGGAACATTGATCTGGCAGCTATAGCGGGTATATTGGCTGCCATTGGTACCGGGGTGGATGATCAGATCATCATCACCGACGAGGTGCTCAAGGGATTCAAGGATAAGAAAAAGAGGTCTGGTGTGCGTAAACAGATAAAAGGCGCATTCTTCATTATATTCGCTGCAGCCGGAACCCTTATCGCTGCCATGTTACCCCTGGCATATATCGGGTTCAGCAGGGGAGCCACAGGAATAGGTGTGCTTTCTGGATTTGCCTTCACCACGGTTCTGGGAGTTCTCATTGGAATATTCATCACCAGACCAGTGTACGCCAAATTCATTGAGATGATGCTGGATACAAGAAAATAGGAACCACCATACTCCTATTTTTTCCCTATTTTTTTGAATACCCATATTTTTTAAAAATCACGTATTCCCCTCTATTTATTTAAACCTTTTTTAAATAACCCTATTTTTAAAATCACATATTTCCCCATCTATTTTTTTAATCTTTTTTTAATTCCAGGATTCTTCAAATTTTCCAGGATTCTTCAAAATTTCAATAATTAACCATAATCCACACAATTATCCTAAATTCTGATCCACCCCAGTTTCGCTAGATTCGCTAGATGTTTACAAGATGAATTTTTTTAATAGAAATTTATCAAAAGGAATTTCATCTAAAGAATTATAAATTACCTACTACGGAACTCTAATTATTAGGACGGGATAGAGGTAGGGGATAATCTTATAAAATATTATCAGAATATATTTCTCCTAGAACTAAGAAAGGGTTAAACATGAAAACTCCCCGGGAATTAAAGGTAAAACCCATTAAAAATGGCACAGTTATCGACCATATCAGCGCTAACAAAGCCCTGAGAGTCCTTAAAATACTGGGGCTGCCCAGTCCCAAAATATCAGTGACTCTGGCCATGAATGTGCAGTCCAGTCAAATGGGAAGCAAGGACATTGTTAAGATCGAGGGAAGGGAACTGGCATCAAGGGAAGTGGATGAAATCGCACTCATTGCTCCCCATGCCACTATTAACATTATCCGAGATTATGAAATTGTTGGAAAGGGCAAAGTGAAACTATTAGGTGAGATTAAAAGTATTTTATCTTGTTCCAATCCTAACTGCATCACCAACACTGATGAACCCGTTACCACTCGTTTTGCTGTCCTGCAGAAGGAACCAATGGTACTCCGCTGCCACTACTGTGAACGGATCATGGATCAGGCCGAAGTGGAAACCCAGTTCAGAGTATTTTAAAAATTTTCAGAAATTTTAATTTATTTAAATCAAATTTATCATTCATAATCATTCCCAATAAAAGGACGACTCCCGAATAAAGGATTATACCAAATAAAAGGATTATCCCACATAAAAGGATTTATTTCAATTATATTTTTCAAATCCATAACCAATACCCAAAAAAATCTTTAACACTGATAAATTTTTAAAAGGAAATAAAGGGGGAATTAAATGGTTTTAAAACGTGGAATTGTGGAAATAAACACCTTAGAGAGAGTAGAAATACAGGATATTACCCGGGAAGTTGAATCTGTCCTTAGAAATAGTGGTATTAGTGAGGGGCTTTTGAATGTGTACAGCCGCCATTCAACATCAGGAGTGGTTATAAATGAGAATGAATCGGGTTTAATCAGAGATTTTCAGTTAGCTCTTCAGAAATTAATCCCAGAGGGTGCGGGTTATCAGCACGACCGTATAGATAACAATGCCGACAGCCACATCCGCGGATTCATACTAGGTGGTAGCCAGACTATTCCTGTGGAAAATAGTAGGATGATGCTGGGAACCTGGCAGAGTATTTTCTTCGTGGAACTGGACGGACCACGGCAGAGGAAACTTACCGTGACTGTGATTGGGGAATAAAAAATATCCGGACCTGCTTGTTAAAAATTAAAAAATTTTAAGAAAAGAATTTTATAAAATAAGAATAAAAAATTAAAAAATTATTGAAAAAAGATTTAATCTTATTAAAGATTTATTCGGAATAAGGAGAGTTCATTTTAAAGATTTAAACTCCACTTCCACTGCCACCACAGGATACTCGAGTTCAAAGTTCCTGATGACAGGGGGGTTCATTTCACCGAAGAATCCCTCAACACATACCTCATCTGTTTCTTTTTTCACTCCTTTTAGTAGTGCGCATCTTCCCTTGATAAAGCTGGGATGGTCCAGGTCTTCAATCTCCATCTCCAGTCCCAGATTACTTATCAGAGCATCACTGATTGATTTGATCTCGGTGAAGTTAGCCTGGGAATGGGTAACCATGGCTGCCAGTTTTTTAACACCAACAGTTCGGGTTTCCCTTTCCCTGTCCAGGAAGACTGTTTCCCCGACTTCAAAGATCCTCTGGGGAAGTTCTTCGTGCTTGTTATCCTCCAGGAATTCCAAAAGACCATTAAGAAGACTCTGACGGATCATGGTCCTGTCCTGGCTTATGGGCTGGGCTACTTCCACCCGTTCGGTCTCGGGGAGTTTCATCTTCAGGTAGTGATTCTCCTCGTTGGTTAACATGAGACTCATAACCTCTGCAAATCCCAGGCCGTTCATGATCTCCCGTGCATTCTGGTCAAAGTCCATGTAAGGGTCTTCCCGGGCTACTGTGGCCACCTGTGGTAATTCCGGTTCTATCTTGCGGAAGCAGTATCCAATGGCCACATTCTCTATTATATCCACTTCGTGGAGGATGTCCGCCCGGTAAGGTGGAATCAGCACTTTTACTGTATCCTCATCAACAACTGTGGCATCGAAGCGTACCTTTTTCAGGGATTCTACCACTGCTTCTGCTGTTATGGGTATTCCAATTAGCTTAACTGCATTTTTCACACTGACTGTTCTTTCTTTGGGTGTTAAGTCGGGTCTTATGAGTGTTTCATCCTGGTAAATGTTTTCCATGGTCTGGATGGTTGCTCCTGATTCTGCGAAGCTGGTGGTGATAATGTTCAAGGTTCGCTCCACTGCCTGCTGATCAGTGCCGGTGACATCCACAAAGAGGTTCCTGGTTCCAGTGGTGAGTTTTGTGAGCTCCCCATTTATAATAGGGGGCATGGAAAGGATATTATCCTCAGAGTCCATTATCAGGGGGTACCGGTCGTACTTATCTATCAAGTGGGCGTAGGATTGTCCTTTCTTGTGTTCAGTTAGTATTTCCCGGAGGGTCATTTCCTCATCCATGTCCAGGGGTACAAAGGATGATTCATCGGGGAGAGCAGCCAGGTACCTGAAGGGTCCCTTTAATACGTCCAGGTTGTGGATTCCAATGGCCACTTTTTTACGGTCACGTCCTATCACCCAGTGCAGGTCTTCCTGGAAGTCCATGATCTGGGGGAGTTTCTCATCAGTAAATTTAACATTGCGAACCAGGCAACAGGCAGTGTAGGGCCTGATACCCTTAAGTCCAGGGTCTATGGTGATGCTGGTGCCTGATGGTTCCAGGTGGTACTCGGGTATCCCCTCCTCTATTTCCAGGAAACCCTTGAGTGCCCGGGCCACTCCCTCCACACTCAGGTAATCTGGTCGGTTGGGGAAAAACTCCACCTTAACCTCTTCATCATCATAGTCCTCAATATCACTTCCAATCATAGGGAGAAGATCGATGAGTTCATCTTTGTCAATTTCTCGTTTTAACAATTCTTCCAGGTCAGTGTAGGTGAATTTTATAACAGGCATGACTATTTCCTCATATTTTTTTTATATTGACTTGTTTAATTCTAATTAAATGTGAATATAATCCCAGTAAAATGGTTAATAGTATGGAACTATTATGTATGGAACTATTATGTATGGAACTATTATGTATGGAACTATTATGTATGGAACTATTATGTATGGAATTATAATTTTGGATTTGTGAATCTCTATATGCCTAAAAGCATGAGGAAGAACAGTGATTCAACTGTAAAGTGCAGGGCACGGTGCTGTAACCAGGTCATCTCCAATCCTGCGACCTCATGGTAGAGGTCCACAACCAGGTGTATGGTTGCTGCTAAAAATCCTATTTCCAGGGATAAAAACAGCAGGGACAGGAGGATGAAGTGGAAGACTGCTTCCAGGAACTCGTGAACCATCCACATTCTAATGGTAGAGCCGACTATTTTCTGAATTATTCCGGCCAGTAAGACGTAAAAATCAAAGAACACCTTCCAGAATATCTGGTTATGTGCCTCATCACTTATGGCCAGGATAACCGCAATGTAAAACCACAGCATTTCCATAATACATTCACCGTTATTTTCCAACAGAGTTTTAGATTTATTATTTTTTTTTATATCAACGTAATTTTATAACATGTAGCTATAATATAGCTATAAATTAAATTATATCCATTGGTTAATAAACTATAGAAATAACTTAACTCAAAAGCATATATATTAATTTGTATTAATTTAGCTATTAATATTGGCTGATTTTAGAGTTTACTACTGATTTACCATTATAGGAGACCTAAGATGAAGGAAGTTGAGGTTCCCAAGGACTACAATCACGAAAATGAAATAGACTGGCAAGCAACCTGGCAGAGAATGAAACTTTACCAGTTCAACCCAGATGAAGAGCGTCCTCGTTACATAATAGACACACCACCACCATACCCCACTGGATCCATCCATATAGGACACGTTCTAAACTGGTTATACATGGATTTATTAGCACGCTGGAAGCGTATGCAGGGATATTCAGTGTTGTTCCCCCAGGGATGGGACTGTCACGGTCTTCCCACTGAGGTTAAGGTAGAGGAAACCCAGGGGATTAAAAAGAACGATGTGCCCCGGGAGGAGTTCCGGAGGATGTGCATTGAACTCACTGGCGAAAACATCCAGGGTATGAAAACCCAGATGCAACGCATGGGCTACTCCCAGGACTGGAACCGGGAATACGTGACAATGACCCCGGAGTACAAGGAAAAGACCCAGCGTAGTTTCCTCCAGATGTACCATGATGGTCTCATCTACCGGGCGGTGCACCCGGTGAACTGGTGCCCCCGTTGTGAGACAGCCATTGCTTTCGCTGAAGTTGAGTACCAGGAAAATGAAACCTTCCTCAACTACCTTGAATTTCCATCTAGCACGGATGAACCTGGTGTAGCGATTGCCACCACCCGGCCAGAATTACTGGCAGCATGTGTAGCAGTAGTAGTACATCCTGAAGATGAACGCTACCAGCACCTCACCGGTAAGAAAGTAGAAGTACCCCTGTTTGATCGGGAAGTGGAGATCATCACTGACCAGGAAGTGGATCCTGAATTTGGTACCGGAGCAGTTATGATCTGTACATTCGGGGATAAGACCGACGTTATGTGGGTTAACCGTTACAACCTGGACATCATTGAAGCCATAGATGAACAGGGAATAATGCAGGATGTCTGTGGTAAATACGCAGGGCTCTCACTGGCAGAATGTAAAGAAGCCATAGTGGAAGATCTGGATAAGGAAGGATTCCTCACCCGTAAAGAGAAAGTTGACCAGAATGTGGGCCAGTGCTGGAGATGCAAAACACCCATTGAAATCCTGGTAAAAAAACAGTGGTTCGTGGCAGTTAAAGAATTAAATGCTCAGGTTGAGGAAGCTGCCGAGAACATGAACTGGATACCAGAACACATGAAAACCCGTCTTTTAAACTGGACCGGTAACATGGACTGGGACTGGTGCATAAGCAGGCAGAGGATATTCGCCACTCCCATACCAGTATGGTACTGCAAAAGTTGTGGGGAGGTATTGTTACCTTCTGAGGATGAGCTACCCATTGACCCCACCCAAACACAACCATCACAACCCTGCAAGTGCGGAGGAACTGATTTTACAGGGGAAATTGACGTCTTAGACACCTGGATGGACAGTTCCATCACACCACTGGTGATTGCTGGCTGGCCATCACCGGAGTACCGGGACCTTTTCCCATCCAGCATCCGCCAGCAGGGACACGACATCATACGTACCTGGGCATTTTACACCATCCTTCGCAGCCTTGCCATTACTGGAGACGTGCCTTTTAAGAACGTGGTGGTGAATGGAATGGTCTTTGGTGAGGATGGTCATAAGATGAGTAAATCCAGGGGAAACGTCATCGCCCCTGAGGAAGTGGTGGCAGAGTACGGTGCCGATGCCCTGCGTCTCTGGGCCGCCAACAGCGTGCCTGGATCCGATGTTCCCTTCGCCTGGAAGGATGTTCAGCACGGTTACAAATTCCTGAGGAAGTTCTGGAATGCCTTCCGCTTCGTGAACATGCACCTGGCAGGTTACCAGGAAGAAGGTACAGACGATGAGAAAAGTGCAGACAATATTAAATCCGCCCTGAAACCACTGGACCGGTGGATACTGTCTGGTTTGAACCAGCTGGTGGGAGAGGTTACCCAGGCCATGGAGGAGTACAACTTCGCCCATGCCCGTAACCGTATCCAGGCCTACGTTTGGCATGATTTCTGTGATGATTACATTGAAGCAGTTAAATACCGACTGTACACTGAAGATGAGGGAGAATCAAAACAGGCCGCACTTTACACCCTGAACACGGTTATTAAAACCTCTTTAAAACTTCTGGCCCCCTTCACACCCCACTTCACCGAGGAGATCCATTACTACCTGGAAGGATATGGTAGTGAAGAAAATGATTTGGAAGAAAATGATTTAAAATATGGAACTCAAGGATTCAGGAGTATCCATCAGGAAACCTGGCCAGAAGTAGCAGAAGATCTTCTGGATCCAGTAGCTGATGAAATAGGCAGCATAGGAGTGGAAGTAATTAGCCAGTTAAGGCGCTTTAAAGCCAGCAGGAAGATGCCCCTGAACACCCCCCTCAAAGCAGCCACCATTTATTCCAGTTCACCTGAAGTTTACAATCAGCTGGTAACCCTCCAGGAAGATATTAAGGGCACCATGCGTATTGAAAAGTTGATGATAACCGAAGGAAAACCTGATGTGCGGGAGATAGTGGTGGAAATCACTCCCCGTATGGATAAAATCGGCCCGGAGTTCAAGGGACAGGCCCCGGTAATAGTCAAGTACCTACAGTCCAGTGACCCACAGGAAATAGCCAGTGCCCTTGAAGAGGAGGGTTACCTTGATATTGAAGGATCCCGGATCACCAGTGATCATATCACTACCACCAAAGAGTTAGTGGGTCGCACCGGGGAGAAGGTGGAGTTAATTCTCATGGAAGAACTGGGTCTGGTAACCGAACTAGTGATCTAACCCAGAACTAGTGATCTAACCCAGAACTAGTGATCTAACCCAGAACTAGTGATCCAACCACAGATAAGAAGAACTGAAATATAAATGGAATGGTGATAAGGTGGAATTAAAGGTAGAAAAGGCCAGCAAAATAAAAGGAGTGGTGAAAGCCCCTCCATCTAAAAGTTACACCCATCGTGCTCTCTTAGTGGCTTGTCTGGCTGATGGTGAGTCTTACTTAAGGGATCCCCTCTACTCAGCTGATACCATGGCAACCTTAGAGGCCTGCCAGTCACTGGGATGTGATATTGAAATTCAGGATGATCTGTGCACAGTTCAGGGCACAGCCGGGGATATTAAAACACCCGGAGATATTTTAGACCTTAAAAATAGTGGCACCACCCTACGTTTTCTCACCACCATGGCCAGCCTGGCCCCCGAGTGCACTGTACTCACTGGTGATGATTCCCTGCGGGGAAGACCCATGCAGGACCTATTAAACGCCCTCCATAAATTGGGAGTAAAGGCCTACTCCACCCGAAACAACGGCCTCCCACCAATAGTTATAAAAAATGGATTTCCCGGGGGTGAAACTGAGATTAAGGGTGATGTCAGTTCACAGTACATCTCTTCCATCCTGCTTTCAGCTCCCTATGCCCAAAATCCAGTGGATCTCTCCGTGGTGGGAGATTTCAAGAGCAGACCCTACGTGGAGATGACCCTGGATATCGCAGGAAAATTCGGAGTGCACTGCCAGCAGGGACCCGGAAATCAATTCCATCTTGATAAACAAACCTACCAGGCCAAGGATTACACCATCGAAGGAGACTACTCCTCTGCATCATATCTTTTAAGTGCGGCTGCTATTTTAGATGGGGAAGTAACTGTCCAGAATCTTTTCTCAGAGTCAAAGCAGGGCGATAAGATAATACTGGATATCCTCAGAGGGATGGGTGCTAACATCAGTGTAAAGGCAGATCAGGTTACAGTGAAAGGAACCATAGCATCCAATAATGAAAATAATGAATCCAAAAATAATGAATCCAACAACAGATCTACTAAATCACAGAACCTCACCAGTGATCTTAATGCCATAGATGTGAACCTGGAGAACTCACCAGATCTCCTGCCCACTGTGGCTGCCCTAGCAGCTGTGGCCCGGGGAACATCCCACATAACAGGGGCCGCACACGCCCGGTTCAAGGAAACCGACCGGGTGCATACCATGGCCCTTGAATTAGGTAAACTGGGAGTAAATGTAACCGAGGAGCAGGATGGGCTCATCATCCAGGGAGGAGCACATGGTGGTGTGGTGGAAAGTCATGATGACCATCGCCTGGTTATGGCCCTCACCCTGGTGGGACTCCTTACTGGAAGTGTGCGCATTAAAGGTGCGGCTGCACACCGGGTATCTTTCCCTAACTTCCCCCAGGTAATGGAAGGTTTGGGATGCCCCATTAAAATCATTTAAACCAGTTACTTTTTTTCATATTTTAAAATTAGAAATAACCAGTGGATAAGGGAATAGTTTATTAAAAGATACTTATCAAATAACATAATCAAGTGATAGTTGTACGGGATAGGTACTATGCACTGATCTATGTAAAAGATTTGAATATTGGTGTAGCATTGGAATATTTGCAGGCGGTTAAAATGAAACACAACAAGGAAACCAAAATCGTGGTTATGGGCGCCTATAACTCGGGAAAAACCACGACCTTAGAACAGATCTGTCACAACAGGGCCAAAGTTGAATATAATGGAACCACCACTGCCCTGGATTATGGTAACACCAGGATCAGTGGGGAGAAAGTGCACTTTTTCGGAACCCCTGGTCAGGACCGCTTCCGCTTCATGCGCAGGATCCTCTCTGAGGGTCTGGATGGAGCTATACTGGTGGTGGATAACAGTAACGGGATCACACCCACCGATCAGGAGATCCTGGGACGTCTGGATGAATTCCAGATCCCCTATGTGATTTTCGCCAATAAACAGGACTTAAACTCCTCTGATCTGGATATAGATTCGGATGCCCCTGTAATTGGCACTATTGCCCAGGAAGGAGAGGGAATCATGGAAGGAGTGGAAATCCTTCTGGAAATTGTTAAATCACACCAATAATCGTATTTATACACCTTGCATTTTTCATTTAATTGTTATTTTCTTGATAATCTTTTTATCTGATGATTTTTTATATGAGGATCTTCATTAAATTTAAAAAAATGTTGACTTTAAAAAAAATGTTGTAACTAATAAAGATTAACCGGAATTACTTATCTAAAAGATTTAACAGGAGACACCAATCTAAAAGATTTAACAAGAGACACAATCTAAAAAGATTTAAACAAAGAGACACAATCTAAAAAGATTAACTGGAGATAAATATGGATATGAGCCAACGGGTGGATCTGATTATGGAACGTCTGCAGCAGCAGTACGATCTACGTGTATTTGAGGATGGTGACCCCTACCGGGTTCTGATTAGAACCATACTCTCCCAGAGAACACGGGATGATAACACTGACCGGGCTTCGGCACAACTTTTCTCAGAATATCATACCATGACTGAGATTGCTGAGGCAGATCCTGCTCTTCTGGAGCCCCTTATCCGTCCGGCTGGTTTTTACCATGTGAAGGCCAAACATATTGTAGAAGTTTCCCGTAAACTCCTGGATGAATTCAAAGGTCATGTACCGGATGATATGAAGGGCCTCCTGGAATTACCAGGTGTGGGACGCAAGACAGCCAACTGCGTACTTGTTTACGGTTTCCAAATACCTGCCATCCCGGTGGATGTGCATGTGCACCGTATAAGCAACAGACTGGGCCTGGTTGACACCAAACACCCTGAAGAAACTGAAGTGGAACTGGAAAAGTTGGTTCCCAGGGAGTACTGGATTGAACTCAATGATTTGATGGTGCAGTTCGGACAGACCATCTGCCGCCCCCAGTCTCCCCGACATGAGGAATGCCCCCTCCAGGAACTCTGTGATTATTACCAGAACCTTGAAGAAAAATAGCAAGTGAAGGAAGGATTACGGCACTTAAAACAGGGTTTAAATGCTAAATAACTATTTTAAATATATTATAAAATCTTAAAATAAAATATAACCCCTATCTAAACATGTTTTTTTTAACTGATTTTAAAGGTTGATTATACTAAACAACTGAAAAATATTATTATATTTGGGTTTAATGGGAAAATTTCCCGTTTTAAGGACTATTGTTCTATTATATTACTATTTTCATCAGCTAGGAGTTTAATCGTTGGTATAAACAAAATATTATTTACTTAGTTCATAGGATCAGTAAAACCACCTGCACCAAATGCGGAGGGGATGGAAAAATAACCTGCCCTTCCTGTGGAGGAGATGGATACACCTAAAAATAGGTAGATACACCTAACAAACCTCTTATTTTTTTTTGAATCATTTCTCATTTTTTTGAATAAATCTCAGTGGATTTTAAATAATCATTATTTTAGAATCAAAATCAAAAAAGAACCCACATCTAAAGAAATCCACATCTAAACGAATCTACATCTTAAAAATTTCATTTATGTGTGTACAATTCAGATACTAATTTTTGCTATCCAAACCACTATCACGCATCATAATAGTTATTAAGTGCTTACTCATAAAATTAGTCTAATATTAACATTATATAAGTGGTAAACTGTAAATTATAACACATATTGTTAATATCGATAATAAAAATTTATGGGGGCGCATAATATTAGTGTTAATTATCTTGATACTTATTTGGAAACAAAAGACCTCATGAGATACACTTCCAGTTCTTCAGTTAGAGTAACAATTTTACTCTGTCTCAGTGAAGGTCTGCAAACTATGAGCGAACTGAAAAAAGAGACCGGGATTAGCAGTTCAACCATATCCCATAACCTCAGTGACCTTGAAAAAAGGAAGATAACCACCAAGGAAGGGGAAAAATATCACCTATCACCCCTTGGAAGAATCATAACCATCAACCTCATTGAAAATATTAAAAACAACAGTGTGGTTAGTAAATTTAAGAGACTGTGGATGGACCATGATTTAAGCAGCATACCTATCCCCATGATAAAGAGGATTGGAGATTTGCACAACTCTGAACTGATTGAAGCAGAGTCCGGGGAGATTTTCAAACCTCATGAAACCTATCAGGAGATAATATCCGGATCAAAATATATTAAAGGTGTTTCACCAATTTTCCGTTTCAATTACATTGATCTTTACAAAAAATTAGTGGTTGAACATGGGATAGAGGTGGAACTCATACTGACCCAGAATATAGTAAACCAGACCATAGGTGGTATTGATGGTCAGAACTTAGAGTATCTTCAGGATTTTATGTCCAGAGATAAAGTTAAATTATGGGTTATTCCTGATGTGAAAATTGCGTTCACTGTTACTAATAGATATTTATCATTGGGCTTATTCCATGAAAATGGAAATTATGATAGTACCAAGGATCTTGTAAGTGATGATCATGGGGCAGTTGTTTGGGGTAACCAGCTATTTAAATATTATAGAGACCAGGCTCAGAAACTCGAACTTTAAATTCCTTATACGTTTTTTGGTTATATTAACATCAAGTTCTGTGTTCATAGCCCTCACCGGTTGTTTAAAAACTTTTTTTTCCTTTTCTTTATACGGAACTCCCATTTCTTATCCATTGATACTGGCTACTTTTCTGGTGATCTACTCGGTTTACGGTTTAAACAAGATAACCGATACTGAAGAAGACCAGTTAAATGCACCGGAAAGATCAGATCTTATCTCCAGCCATGAAAAGCTATTCAAATACACTGCAGTTTCAGCATACATCCTGGCAGTGATAATCGGACTCTTATATGGATGGCAGGTACTTTTAGTTCTTCTTTTCCCATTACTAGCCGGGGTAGTGTACAGTATACAGATCAATCCCAGAATTCCCAGGTTAAAGGATATATTTGCGGTGAAGAGCCTGATAGTTGCACTGAGCTGGACTGTGGGCAGCACATTCCTACCTATAGTTGATTATAATGTTAATCTGATGGTTATGCTGCTGATATTTTATTTATTTTTCATTAAAAGTTTCATTAACACGGTGCTCTTTGATCTGATGGATGTGGAGGGGGATGAGAAAACTGGAACCCGGACTATACCGGTGGTTATTGGTGCATCCAACACCATCAAACTCCTTTTGGTTCTCAATTCAACCCTGCTAATCCTGATTCACGTCTGCCTGGTCTATGGATTGTTTAAGATGTTCCTCATTCCATTGATATTCTGCATAATCTATGGCTACGTTTATATACTGTATTTCTCACGTAACAAAAACCGTTTTAAAATGGATATCATGGTGGATGGTGAATGGATACTCATCGTATTCATCAGTTTACTGTTGATGAGAATGTAATAAATAGATTATGTCCGGGAAAATAAGGGGGAATGTCAAAGAAGGGATGAATATCAAAAAGTTATGTAAAATAAGGGAATATTTAAAAAAGAATAATTTGGATATGCGAAAAGAAGTATTGGAATATGCTAAAAGAAGTATTGGAATTGCTAGAAGAAGTATTGCTAAAATAAAATAGAGGGAGGGAATAAAAAAGAATCCCAAAAATCCTGCAGGAGTTAAACTGTCCTGCAGGAGTTAAGCTGCTTTTAACCCTGCAACCTTTGCTGCAAAACTCTGCAGCACCTTTTTGGATAGTCCTTCCACGAATTTCAGACTACCAGCGCATTCATGGCCACCACCATCAATACCTGCTTCAGGAATTTCCACCAAAAGCTCCTGGATTATGGTGTTGAGGTTGAATCCGAATATCTCGTTAACTGCATCGGTGGCCCTGATAACACCAAAATCTGGTCCGTAGGCCAGGGTGATGATTGGTGTTTCCTCCCCGAATTTTTGGACCATACTGTCATGGACAAAGCCACAGGTTTTACCCGGAGCTGGGAAGGTGAATTTATGGGCGAATTTCTCCACATCCAGGACGCTGAAGATGATTCCATTGGGGAATGTCTGGGTTTTCAGGTTAGGCAGGGCTGCTGCCAGCTGCCATTCCACACGTCTTTGTGACTCGGTGTAAAGGGCATCCACCAGTTTGGTGTGTTTTTCCCTGTTACCAAGTCCCAGTATGGTGTCCATTATTCCACGGCCGTTCATGAAGCGCAGGAAAAATGCTTCAAAGTCTATGGCAGTGGCGATCTTTTCCAGGTCTTCCAAATCATATCCCTTCTCTTTTGCAAGATCAATGTACCACTGGGCTTCTGGTGACCGGGCATGGTCACCCACTGCTGCAATACCAGGCAGGTGGAGTAGTCTGTCTTTTACTTCAGGGTTGATCATCTGGGCCAGTTCCACTGCCAGGGCCCCTGCAGTGACCTGACTGTCACCACCTTCCAGGTAGGGGTTCACGTGCACATCCACATAGTCATCCACTGCCACCCTGCCGTCGGTGACTACTCCAGGGTAGTGGTGGTCCACCACCACCACTTCTATATCGTAGATTTTAACCTTTAAGAGGGCCAGGATATCTTCCTCGGTGGAACCGTTGTCCAGGAGGACCAGTAATGGTAGTTTCTGTCCGTGGCGTTCCAGGTCTTCCAGGGCAAAGCTCAGGTCCTTCACCACATCTTCTATTTCATAGAAGGGTGCTTTACTGGGGGACCTGCGGAAGTAGTGCCATTCCGCATCGTTGGATGGGTTGATCTCCTGGAGTAAGGGTATGACTGCTTTTTCCACTGCCACACCGGCACAGATTCCATCGGCATCTGCATGGTGGCGTACGAGGATGCTGCGTCCGTCCATAACTGCTCTTCGTATGGCTTTAGCCGCAGCAGCTAATCTTGGTCTTAATTTCTGAATTATGGGTGCTTCCTGGATTAAATCAGTGTTTTCTGGTTCGGCACGTTTGTCCAGAGCTTCATCTATGCGTTGCCTTGCTTCGGTTGCTTCTGAACCATGGAGGCGTTCAATGCTTTCGGATTCTATCTGGATCTTACCCCCGTGGAGGGAGACTTCTCCCAGGACTTCCACCATATTATCAATGTTGATATTGGGGTAAACCCTTACTCCTGGTTCGTCAAAGGCTGCTGCCCAGGTGATTCCGGTTTCATCGGAGATGGTGAAGATGGTGGGGCCGCTGGTCTGCTGTATCTGCACCACTTCTCCCACCAGGCTCACGTTTCTTCCCTTAATTTTAGGGGTGAGATCTTCTATTCTGGTCCGGGGCATTTCTTTTTTGACCTTCACCAGTTCGTAGGTTCCCTTGATAGCGGCAGGTGCCAGGTCCACCTCTCCCCGGCGTGGTTTGATCTCGGTGATCTGGACGAATAATTCATCACCCACACTGTATGGTGGGTTTCTGAGGCGGAGGAGTCCGTATAGTTTTTTGGATAGACTTACAAATACACCATAGTCTTCTACCCTGGTGATTTTTCCCTTGTAGTGTTCTCCCACTTCCAGGTCACTCATTTCCGAGGCAGGGTGTAAGATGTAGACTCGTGGCTTATCCTGGCTGTCCTTGCAGTCATCGCAGTAGTCTCCCTTTTCTAGGGGTTTACCGCACTTAGTGCACAGGTTAATTTCTCCCTTCCCCTTACATTCCGGGCATTCTTCGGTGACTTCCACTTCTCCTTTACCACTGCATACACTGCAGGGTACTTCCTGTTCCTCGTCCAGTTGGAAGCGTTCTCTTGCCCCTCCGGACAGGCCTTTCAGGTGGCCTTTTATATCTACTTCACCGGAAACTCCGGTACCATGACAGGTTTCGCATACTTTGTAGCTAACTACTTTGCGTCCTTTACCTTTACACTGTGAACATGTCTTCTTCATACGTATTAACCTCAAAAAATAGATTTATGGTATAACTCGATTTTCTTGAATGGGATTTGATTTATTTGGATGTAACTTGGTTTTTCTTGAATAAATATGGGGCTATTTATTTTGAATAAATGATTCCAAATTATTGATTTTTATGAATTTGATATAAATTGAATTTAATTTGATTATTTGCATTAATTTTATGACTTGAATTTGGTAGGGTTCTGCTGTACTATTTCCTCCCTCTGTTTCTGGTATTCCAGGGATGTGTCCATGTAATTGTTGGCCAGATCCACATGGGTGTTGCCGGTTTTGGTGTCATTCCGGGTGAAGAGAGGTATTGCCACCTTCAGTTCATTGGTGGCGTTTATCTTGGCATCCAGTTCCTGGAGGGTTATCTGTAGGTAGGTGATGTAAACCTGATCCTGGAGGTTCTTGGCATATATCAATGCCTCCTGAGAGGTGGTTCTTGCCAGGTTGAACTCTGAGGATGCGTTATCTGCCTGTGACTGTGCAGCTGTGTACTGGTACTTGTTGGTGCTTGTTGCTGCCTGGTTAAAGTAGCTATCTCCGGATTTAATGTGATCATTAATGGTATCAGTTAACTGGTCTATCTGGGTCACCTGGGTGCCTAAACATCCTGATAAATAAACAGTCAGGATTACCAGGACGAAGATGATGATTGTCTTACGCATAACACACCTGCATACTTTTAAACTTACTTTCACACCATGAAATTTAAATATAAATCTAATATGTATAGAATTACTTGAAATATTTGCCTATTAAAAGTTTGAATATTAAGAGTAATTAGTAATTGGATATAGTTTGAATAGTACTGAATTCCTATTAATAGTTTTGATAATTGAAAAGTCTGAAACAAATTTGAATATTAAAGTCCGGAAAGTATTATTTATTTATTGGTTTAGATTTGGCACATCTATGAATAAACACATCTATGAATAAACACATCTATGAATAAACACATCTATGAATAAACACATCTATGAATAAACACATCTATGAATCCAGTAAAAAAATGGAAAAATGATAATATATTATGATTTCCATAGTCCGTGGATGTTGCAGTAGGTCCTGGCCTTGAGTTCACTTTCCTGGTCTGGTTCTACCGGGAATTCCGCCTCGGGCTCATCACCAGGCTTTAAAAACTGGATGAACACATGATTATCTGTGGCAAGCTCCACCCATTCTATGTGGTGATTTTCTTCCATGGGATGGGGTACTTCTCCCACCTTAACCTTAACTCCCTCTGAAGTTTTCTCAATCACTGGTCGGTGTTTAATGGAACCATCATCATCCTGTTTCTCATTCAAAAGTTCCATGGCCACTTCACAACAAACCAGTTTGCCCGGACCCACACAGAGAACATTAATTATATTCCCACAAATATCACATCGATATATCTGTCCTTTTTCAGTCATTTACACCCTCAATTTTTTTTGTTTAATAGATTTTAATACCGATTTTCATAATACAGATAAAAAAATTCAAAAAACTAAAATATTGGCTTAAATATTCTCTGATTTTAATAATGGACTTTGAATAATCTGTATTCAAAACAATGGCCCTTAAATATCCCATATAATTTAGGTAATCCCCATTTAATAGGTAATCCCCATTTAATAGGTAATCCCCATTTAAGCAATGGTTTTTTTTAATTGTTTCCCAAAAAAAGGGTAGGGATAAATTCCCGGGTAAGGGAATTTGGTTTAGATTATTATTAGTACTGTTCGCAGCGGATGAAGAAGTACTTGGTAGGGTGGTCACATGCAGGGCACTTTTCTGGTGGCTCTTTTCCAGTGACAGAGTAACCACATTTGAGACAGGTCCATGAGACAGCTTCATCTTTCTTAAAGAGGGTGCCGGCTTCCACCTGTTCCAGGAGTTGGGTGTACCTTTCCTCATGGTGAACTTCTGCCTTTCCAATGGCCAGTAATCTCTGGGCCACAGCATCTAAGCCTTCCTGTTTAGCTACTTTAGCAAATTCTGGGTACATTTCACTGTTTTCGTAGTGTTCCCCTGCTATGGCGGCTTTGATGTTTTCCACGGTGTTTCCCAGTGTTAATGGGGCTTCTGCTTCCACGTGTATCTCATCATCAACCAGATTCGGATTTTTCTTAATCTCCTGGATCATCTTGAACAACCATTTAGCATGCTGTCGTTCGTTCTCAGCAGTTTCCAAGAATATCTCGGAAATTTGAGGGTAACCATCCTTTGTAGCCTGTTTCGCATAGAAACTGTAACGGTTTCTAGCCTGACTTTCACCAATAAACGCTTTTGTAAGGTTTTCTAAGGTTTTTTCCATCATCAACACCATACTAATATTGAACATCAAAGTTTATAAATTTTTATCATTAAGCCAGGCATTTATATTAAAAAAATCCACCAGAACCCGGAAAGTGACTAAAAACTAGAGTATGAATAAATTCAAGATGCATAAGTATCATTTCTAAACATAGATGACTTTCTGAATGGCTAAATGGTTCCCCGAAGATTAAATGATTCATTAAACCTTAAAATGAAACCCTAAACCCTGAAATGATCCCCAAAGCTTAAAATGAATCCCTAAACCTTAAAATGAATCCCTAAACCCTGAAATGATTCCCTAACTTTAGATGATTCTCCAGACCTTAGGTGAAAATATATAATCTGTCCCCATTTTTAACCCATTAATCCCATTAATATTTATTATCCAGGGATAACATAAGAAATAATATACATGCTGTTAAAGGGCCTCCATATCCAGATGATTCTACTGGTTAGGGGTGGAGTTAAGGGGACAAGGTACTACATATTATTGTTCAATGATGATGATTCAGCAAATGATAGTATTAGAGTGGATATTATCGAAAATTCACTGGATAGTTGGAGGATATTTTTCCCATGGAAAAACAGTCAAGAGACGATTTTGAGTCCTTAAAATCAGGCCAGGTGCCCCTGGAAGATGATGAAAAGCAACTTTCCATGTATTTAGCCCGTTTATCTCATTTTAAATTGTATTCCAAGGCTTGTGCTTTATTAATAATAGTTTTAGGAGTTTCTGTTATTCTGGGATGGTTTTTAAACATACCCCTGCTTCGGGGAGAGTTCCTGGGCTTCCCGGGAACCAAAATTAACAGTGGATTAACCTTCATCCTGGCTGGGGCCTGTCTTTATCTTTTAAATCAAAACTTAGGCGTGAAAGTACTCACGATTTCCAGAATCCTGGCGATTCTAGTTACTGTTTTGGGTACACTAACCTTACTCGAATATATAACTGGTATAAACCTGGGTATGAACCAGCTATTTTCAAGCATTATCCCGGGAAATGTTAATATTTTAGGTAAGAGCCGATTGACTGGTACTTTTAATTTTGTTTTACTGGGTGTTGCTCTTTTAATGGCCAGTTATAAATATAAAGTCCATTACATACAGTTTATAGCCTTTTTATGTGGTTTTATATCCCTGATGGGGTTATCCGCCTATATTTACGGGGCCAGCACTAATTACATGCTGGATCTAATGGTGCAGATGGCTTTTCTCTCGGCATTGATGCATATCAGTCTCTCGGTAGGCATTCTCTGCCTATACCCCGACCGGAGTTATATGGGACGTATCACTGCCCAGACCAGTGGCGGTTACATGGCCCGGAGACTTCTCCCGGCAGCCCTGGTGGCAGTGTTCATCCTGGATGTTTTAATAACCATTGGGCAGCGGTTCAACATATACAGTAAACAGTTTGGTGATGTTTTCGGTATCATCATCACCCTGGCCTTTTTAACCACGGTTATTATCTGGAATGCCAAGATCCTTAACCGGATGGACCGGCAGAGGCAGGAATCCAACCTCAAGCGTCTCAATCTGAAAAAGTTCTACGAAACCCTGGTGGAGGGTATTAATGAGGGGATATGGGTAGCTGACCAAGCTGACCGGCTTTACTTCATGAACAGGGGGATGGAGGAGATAAGTGGGGTTAAAACTCGGAATATGGAGGGTTTGCATATTCTGGATGATCTGCCTGATTCTTCAACTGGTCAGCTGAAGGAGTACTACCGTCGGGCTAAGGAAACCCTGCAACCGGTTTATTATGATTCCATCAGTGTCACCAGTCCCACTGGAATAAAATCCTACCAAAGTGGCTGGATCATACCCCAGTTGAATGATGGTAATTTCAACGGTGCTATCTGCACCGTGATTGATCAGACTCCGCGTAGAAATGCTGAAAAAGCTCTAATGAAATCTGAAACATTTTACAGGACCATATTTGAGAATACCGGTACTGCCACCATTATTGTTAGTGATGATACCATTATCACCATGGCCAATAAGCGTTGTGAATCGTTGAGTGGTTACCTGGTGGATGAAATTGAGAACAAGTTAAGCTGGATGGACTTTGTGCATCCGGATGACCGGGAAAAAATGGAAGCATACCATAACCTGCGCCGGGACCCCTGGAAAAATGTAACCCTGGAAGAAGAGGGGAAAAATGCACCCTCTGAATATGAGTTCCGTCTTCGGAATAAAAATGGGGAGGAACGACAGATCATGCTCTCTGCCTCGGTAATTCCTGGAACCACCGATAGTGTGGTATCTTTACTGGACATAACCCAGCGTAAGAATGCTGAAAATGAGGTTAAACAGTCCTTAGATGAGAAGGAACTCCTGCTACGGGAAATACATCACCGGGTTAAAAACAACATGCAGATCATAAGTAGTCTGTTGAACTTACAGCGCAGCTATATCCAGGACGAAGAAGCAGATAACCTCCTCCAGGAGAGCCAGGGACGGGTGAAGAGCATGGCCCTGGTCCATGAGAAACTGTACCAGACTGATGATCTGGCCCGGATAAACGTGGCCGAGTACATTCGGAGTCTTTCCATGAACCTGTTCCACAGTTACACCGTGAACCCGGGGATAAAGCTCACCCTGGATGTGGGGGATGTGTACTTTAACATTGACACTGCGGTTCCATTGGGACTTATAATCAATGAACTGGTTTCCAACAGTTTGAAGTATGCCTTCTGTGACCAGGATGATGGTGAGATACATATATCCCTAGAAGAAACTGATGAATCTGGTGTTTATCATTTGAAAGTATGGGATGATGGTGTTGGTTTTCCCAGTGACCTGGACTTTAACAACACCAACAGTCTGGGACTTAAACTGGTTAACACACTGGTAGATCAGCTGGATGGTGAGATTGATATGGTTGATGATGGTGGAACCGGTTTCCATATAATCATCCAGGAGCAGAATTATAAAGAGCGGGTCAAACCTTCCAATGGTGATGATGAGCTCTAAAAAAAGGCCAATAATAACTCTTTGGATGATTTATATTTAACAATCCCAAAATTTTAATAATATTAAGTAGAATAATATTATTTTGTAATTGCAAGTAACAATTTGTGAACACAATTTTTATACATGTTAGAAAAATTATTCACTTCACGAACCCGGGTAAAGATCCTGAACCTGTTCATGATGAACCCTGGCTGATTGGGCTTTTAACATTCCATATATTCTATTTTACAGGCGTTGCGGGCTTTAATGTTTAAAAATAGTTATAGACCTCGACCCGAAACTCACATGTTGCAGTGGTTAAATTTGTGAGTGTATATCTTCCCCACAGTGATGTTTTATACTAAAGAACGGATGCGCAGGAAGCGACACAAATCGGTCTATGATATGGCAGGTGTGACCTCCTTAACTAAAGCTGAAAATGCCATTAAAAAGCTAGAGATTTTAGATAAAGTTAAGGTTTTTATTATGGAATAAATCTTATCAAAAAATGATAAGTAATGAGATTGTAATCAATAAAAGAAATCATACTTTATTGGGTAGAGTTTTATTTTTTAAATCATGTAAAAAGTGTCACCATGGTGACATTTTACTGAGGTTGAATTCTCAGAAGAAAATGAAATGGGAAAAAGATAATTAAAATCATTTCTCTTTATGTGGGGGAGATGGAATTTTTCCAAAATTCTTTTCAAAACTATTAACCTGGCCAGATAACCAGTTAACTAATTGTTTAGCGGCTAATGGGGCTAATATTACTTCTGTTTGCACTTCACGTTTTAAACTAATTTTTTCTGAGGATATAATTGCATCTTGTTGTAATGGTTCTTCAGAAAAAAACATGAGTCTGAAATCTTGGGGAGTATATCCTCCAAATGCACCAGTAGCATAGATTCGTGGGGCATCAGATGGAATCACAACTGGAATTTTATTCTCTTTTTCTTCTTTACTTTTATTTTCTTTGCTCATATTACCAGTCCTCAAATTTTTAAATTGAATGCATCAGCAGATGTAATCATCCCGGTAACACATGATCGTAAATAATCAAAAGAAGATTCAAGTTCAACTGATATTTCTAGTTCGCTTATAATTTCTTCTTTTTCCATTTCTTCAATGGATAATTGTATTTTTCTTAAATATTCTTCATCATGTATAATTGCAAGAGTTAATGCTCTTTTATCTTCGGTATTTAAACCATATTTAGCTGTTCTTCCAGGTTCTGAGGTTACTATTCCTGTTTTTTCTAATTGATGTATATGATCATATACTGCCCTATCAGAAGAATCAGCCATTCGAGCAATTTCTTTTACAGTTAAATATTCACCCCAGCGTTCGGTTAGCACTTCCAATATACTAACCCTTGTTGTTTCTCCAAATATTTCTTTAAGCATATATGAAGTCAAATCCAACCACCTCGCTTGAATGTTTTGAGTTATAAAACCCGTAAATTGAGTATACTACTATATTGTGTATACATTGTATACCTTAATTTTTGAACATATATAGTTTTACAATATTTGCGTTAAGTGAAAAAATTTGCAATATAAGTATGATAATAATACAGTAAAGAATATAATTATGAATAGACTAAGATAGAATTGATGTCTGCGATTGATGATATTATTTCTGAAATGACTCCTTGGGAAAAGCGGATAATGGTGATTATTGGGGGACTTAATGCATCACCTAATAAAAATTTTAGAAGACAGACTGTGAAAAAGAAGGCCTCCGATGAAGAAATAACATATGTTGATGACGCAATTAAAAAGTTTATACAAATGGAATTATTAAGTATGTACAGAGCCCCCGACAATCTTGCAACGACCAAATTAGGGTTCAAGGTAGCGCAAAGATTAGTAGAAGAAAGATTAAAAGAGAAGTATAAAGGTATGCGAATAATTAGAAGGTAGGTTAAATCAATCCTTCAAATTATGATTTATATTTTAAATTAAGTTTACAAATTTAATCTTGTCATATTAATACAACAAAATAATCCATGGCAAATAAACTTTTTTTGACTAAGCAATCGAACAATAATTGGGATAAAGACTTTTAGTTTTTTATGATATGAAATGTAAGAAGTCAACTAACCAGACAATAATAGACAGTTCATAATCATACAGTTCATAATCAATATGTTAAATGGGAGAATAAGATTCAATTGAAACTGGATACACCCCAGAAAAGGATAGTAACCGGGATCATCCTGGTGGTTGCCCTGGCCGGGCTGTGCGCCTACTACGCCACAGAATACCAGAACCACCTTAAATATCCCTCTTATGAGGTTATACTCTCAGATTATCCCCAGGGAGAGGTGGTTAATGTGGGTGGGGTGGTGACCTCCACTTTTAATGGAGGATTCCTGATGGTGAAAAACCACCAGGGTCATCTGGTTACCATGAAAGTTCTTAACGATACTCCGGTCGCGGTTGAGGATTCGGTGTCGGTGGTGGGAGTTCTTGCCCCGGATAACACTGTTATAAATGTGGAGCGGGTGGAGGTCACTGAGTACTGGAACTACATTTTCCTGTTGCTGCGTTCCTTCCTGGTTTTTATCTTCCTGATCTTCATATTCCTCAGGTACTGGTCTTTTGATTGGAAAAGTTACGAGTTCAGGAGGCGTTAAATTTTGCCAGACTGGATGATACTCAGTTCAGGAGGCGATTATAAATGCCCAACTGGATGATACCCAGCTTCTGGAGGCGATTGTAAATGCCTGACTGGGTGGTTCACGTGGCAGCGGCCTGGATCCTGTGTCGCATACTCCGCTTCAGGTATCCTCAGTTCAACCCGGCCAACACTGCCCTGGTTATGGTGGGATCCATATTCCCTGATGCCATAAAATTGGCAATTTTAGGGGATTTAATGGGATATGATATCTGGAATTATATTTATGCCTTCCACTTACCCTTAGGGTCCTTTATTCTTGCTGGAATTGCCTCTCTCTTTTTCAGGGAGAAAAAAGCCGCATTTCTCTTTTTATCCCTGGGGATAGTAACCCATTATGCCCTGGATCTCCTCCTGATACAGGTGGGATACGGGATGTACCTGTTCTACCCAGCTAGCTGGATGGGATTCACCCTGAACCTGGTTCCCAGTGATGATTATTATATCACCATAGTGGCCCTGGTTATGGCCCTGGTGGTTTACCTGGTTTCAGGATGGGTGGAGAAAAAAAAGCTTACCAGATAATCACTAAAAAACCTATAGAATATGATAAAAGTAGTGAACAAAACAACTATGTTACAATCATCCCCTAGCATCTAAAAGACCCTTTTTTTCCAGGATAAGTTCCGGATATATTTTCCAGGATGCTTTCCATTCTAAGAAGTCCATCTCATCACCCAGAGAACCACTGCAAAATTGTTGGTAGAAATTTTCACTTTCCATGTTATACTTACGCTGAAAGTACTCCAAGTTTTGGTTAAGATCATCTAATTTAATGTTTATTTCAATAATCCTATTCTTCAGAGCCCCAATAACGGCACTTCTCACCTGTTCTTCAGGCATTGCTGTGTCGCTAACATCTAAAGTCATTTAAATCACCTATTTATTACTTTGCTTTCGGTTTTTATTATAATTTCACCAAAAGATGAGAGTACTGAATAAACGTTAGACAGAATACTGAATAAATGTTAAAATATACCAGAACATAAATATTTTTTTAACGACATAAACTAGTTAATAGTCCTAATTATAGTATTAACAGTCCCATCCAACCGGTATTTATCATTGGAGAATAACTTTGCAGTGTCTGATGAACCCATGTCCACCTGTACCTGGTAATATTTCCCGTTTTTCTCAAAGAAAAAGGATTTAACATTTTCCCCACCCTCATTCCGGGCAACATTAATAGTTTTAACAGTTACGCCTTCCCTGGTTTCTGTTCCAGATGTAGTTACGTGCCAGTCATTTTTCTGGGTCTCTGTGGTGTAAGCCTGGTGGTACTGTGACTCATCAGGAAACTGGTTTACCATGATCATGATAAACGGCTGGTTGGAACCGTTGAACTTGAGTTTGGCTGACTTCTGGTAGCCAGTGGTGAAGTTCTGGTACCATCCATTTTCCAGCTGGAACTGGGAATTGTTCACCGCCCCGTAACCTGATGGGATAACATTGCTGGTGGGGGTGGCTGGATTGTAGGTGAAAAATGCAACCAGAACAATCAGCATTAATATGATAGGGATGATGAATATTTCACGCCGGATCATGATGAACACTCATTTAGGGGGTGGTTAGACCTGTTATTCCAGATCCATATTCTTCTTCAGTGAAGTTAATGGTGAAGCATGTGCCTCTGGTAGTGTTTAATTCTATTTTTCCATCAACCTGGTTGGTGAGGGTGTTCACCAGGCGCATTCCCAGTGAGTTGGTTTTCTGGAAGTCCAGGTCCTCCGGGAATCCTATGCCAGTGTCCTCCACCTGGAAAGTGTAATGATCATTGTTTTTATGGAATTTAACAGTTATCTCACCAGTCTCCCCATGGGGGAAGGCGTGTTTGAGGCTGTTGGAGACCAGTTCGTTTACTATAAGTCCCAGGGGTATGCTGGTGTTGATGTCCAGTAGTATGTCTCCCACATCCAGGTTTAGCTGGATGTTGTCACTGGTTACATAGGTGCGGAAGAGTTCCTGGGTGAGTTTGGTGATGTAGTCTCCGAAATTGATGCACTTCAGGTCTGTGGACTGGTATAACATGGTGTGGATGAGAGCCATGGACCGTGCCCGGCGTTGACTTTCACGGAAGACTTCCAGGGCAGCTTTATCCTTGATATATTTTGATTGGAGGTTCAGGAGGCTGCTTATGACCATGAGGTTGTTTTTAACCCGGTGGTGGATCTCCTTTAGGAGTAGTTCCTTTTCATTTAAGGATTTTCTAAGTTGGGCCTCGGATTCTTTACGACGGGTGATGTCCCTTAAGAGGGATAGGACCATCTTATCACCGCGGAGGTTAAAGATATGGGCGTTGACCTCCACTGGTATCTCCTGACCATCCCGGGTGAGGTTAACTGCCTCGAAGGTGGCAGTTCCACTTTCCAGGAGTTTTTCCATATGGGATGATTTTTGGTTGGTTTCCTGGGTGTCAATGTCTGCGGGGGTCATCTGGAGTAGTTCTTCCCGGGTGTATCCCAGGCGCTGGCAGGCCACATCGTTGACCTCGGCGAAGTTTCCTGGTGTTCCATCATTTTTAATGGGGTGGAGGAAGATGGCATCGTTGGCATTGTTGAAGACTTCCCTGAATTTCTCCTCACTTTCCTGGAGTTTTAGTTCCATCTTTTTACTGGTGGTGATGTTCCGGGCTATGCTGGATGCTCCGATCACCTTCCCGGCAACATCCTTGATGGGGGAGACGCTGAGGGAGACGCTGATGACGGATCCGTCCTTTCTGCGGCGGAGGGTTTCGTAATGGGTTACCCTTTCACCACTTTTGATCCAGGCCAAGATCAGGGATATTTCATCGGTGTTGTAGGGTGGTATGACCATGGAAACACTGTTACCCACTGCCTCACGAGCAGTGTAACCATATATGGTCTTTGCAGCCGGGTTCCATGTTAGTATGGTTCCGTCCAGTGCAAGTCCCACTATGGCATCTTCAGTGTGCCTTACAATAGATTTAAGGTAATTTAGCTCTGACTGGGTATCGGTTAATCTCTTTTCTGTTTCACGCAGTTCCCTGTGAATTTCTTCCTGGTCTGAATCTTGCCCATTCATGGTAATAACTCTGGTTAATCCAGTATTCCTTAGAGTTTTCTAGTGTTTAGCTTTAAGTTTCATCTTTAACCTCTTTTTTGGTTTAGTGGTAAATTACTAATCAACACTTAAAAGGAGATAAATAATTATTATCCATTACCCGGAGATCTTTTGGACTAACCAGGGGATTGTGAAAACAGAGATTAGTTCAACCTAAAAACAAGTCACAAAACCCAACCCCCAAAAACAGTTCAAAACACAAAACCTGAAAATGGGTAAAAACCTGGAAAATACTTTAAACCCGGAAAATAGCATCATAACCATTTAAAAAGAAGAATAACTTATTAAATAGGAGAAAATTTAGAAGAAGGCTTAGAAGAAAACTTAGAAGAAACTTAGAAGAAAACTTAGAAGAAACTTAGAAGAAAACTTAGAAGAAACTTAGAAGAAAACTTAGAAGAAACTTAGAAGAAAAAACATGACGATCTTGAAGATTTAATATAAAAAAAGAATAAAATAAGGGTTTATTTTGTATTTATTATTTCCTTCGGGGTAGGAGCAGTCCACCGGCTACCATTAGCATGGCCATTACCAGTAAACCAATTGGTGCACCAGTTTTTTGCATGCCCACAGTTCCAGCAGCAGAAACAGTGGTGGTGTTAGCTGGTGCTGGGGGTGCTGGTTCAGTGACGGTTAGAACTGCCAGAGACGTGTCCATAGGGGTGGTTCCATCGTAGACTGTGGCCTCCTTAATGGAAGTACCTGCATTGCCCATGTCTCCCTGCCAGCGTAGAATTACCAGTTGTAATGGGTCCAGTTCTCCCAGGGCCACGTTGTAGTTCCAGGTTCCATCAAGGTTGTCCACTTCAGTTACGAATGGTGCTGGATCCACGTAGGTTGCTCCACCATCAAAGGATATCTCTTCCACAAAGTTGTCCCAGTATACATCTGAGTCCACGGTGATGTTCAATGTTGCATCTTGCACTTCATTTCCATCGTTTTGTACTTCTGCAATGTACTCCACAGTGTCCCCTACCTGGGCTTCGGTGATCTCGTTGCCCTGGTCATCGGTGTGATAGGTATCAACACTTGCCTCGGCAGCAACTGTTCCACTAAATGCAGCGATTACAATAAATAAGAACATAATTGCTGCTATATGCTTTTTCATAAAATAAATCCCTCCCTCCTCTTTTTTACATACAACCTATCCCATGGAGATATAACTGGATTATAATTGAATTATACCTCTAACCAGATTTTTATAATTGAATGTCCCAACCAGAATTTATAATTCCAACCAGAGATTTTTATAAATTGAATTAGCCTAACCAAAGATTTTACAATTGAATATCCTCCGGGACAAATTGAAACATCCTCCGAAGCCAAAAGTTGACCATTCCGGGACTCTGACAATAATCCTCCGGGACTTCTACAATTTATAAAGCTATGGTTTATCCATGGAATAATGTCTGATTATATTTTTCTAATCACGGCAGTATAAACTTTAGCAAGGAAAATGTGACCATCTTCACACCTTATTTTCCCACCAAAGAAATAGGAAATTAAGAAATAATATTAAGTGAAAACAAAACATCTGAATAGATGAAAAGCTAATAAAATTGATAAGGACTAATAAAAGTTTATTAGAATACATAAAAATGGATTAATTGAGAAAAAAAGTTTTATCTTATTCTCTTGATTTAACACCCACGGACAACACTGAAGCTATGACAAAGATCAGTCCAATTAGAACTTTTCCAATTCAAGAACCCATTTATTAAATGTGCTGAGTATTCCAGAGCCAACTACAAGTTCTGATTCTTTAAACAGAGCGAACTAAGATTATATGATTCTTCATTAATTATCGTTTCTATCTCTATTATAATCTCTTTAACACACTTTAGGCCATTTTCAACTTCTTGAGGGGAGATTTCTCTTTTACTGGAGCCCAGTTTCACATTACCATAAAAATCAATATTTCTCACTCCCATAAAAAGTCCATTTTATCCTCATGCTTACTGAGCATCTCTTTAGCCCTTTCTTTTCTTAATCTATGACTGTGATAATCTTTTCCATTGATTTTATCAGTTAAAGACATGATGGCTGATTCAAAAGCAGCATAGGCTAATCCAGCCACACCGGCCAGATCCCCCTGTTCATGTAAATCTTCAGCAGATTTCAAAAGATTTTTAGCCCGCTCCATGTCTATGTCAACCATATCCGTTCACCTTGACTCGATAACTCCTTTTCAAGTTCTTTTATTATTTCACTAATGTTTTCCAGTTTTATTTCCTTTTTGGGAATAGTTATGCCATTTTTTGTAACTGATTGAACTTCTCCTATGGTTATTTCTGCTATATTCTTATAATATTCCAGAGCATCACCTTCAAGGGATTGGGCTTTTTTTAAGAATTCTTTTGCTTTTTCCAGGCGGTATATGATATAGGGTTTGGGGAAAGAATTTAACCCGGCAATGATTTTGAATACATCACCCTTGAATACAATTCCATTGGTTAATGATTCCAGGACCACGAAATCCACTGGATCCCTGATATCTTCCCAGGAATATTGATGTATTTCGAATCTGTAAGGTAGGTAATCATATTTTTTGATGTCCAGTGGTTTCTCACTTATGGTAATGATATCTACATCACTTTTTTCTGTGGCCAGACCAGTGGCCACACTTCCAAATAATATGAATAACTCAACTTCACCTGAAACCTGATTATACAAAAGATCAACCCTGTTTTTGAATTCTGGTGATATACGCTGTCTTTTCTCTTCCATGAAAAGTTTCCACATGACTTGAACCAAAGGCATCTCATAATTTATCCTGTAAACCTTTTTCCGCTGAGTTTTCTGATCATTTATAATATTATAGGTGATTAAAACTTTTAATATTCTTGAAACATTAGATTTGGAGATTTGAAGTTCCTTCGCGAGTTCTGTGAGCCCCCAGGTCAGATACGGCTTATTTGTCATTAGGCGTAATATTTTTACGGTGTTCCTGGCAGCCAGGTCCTCCAGATTGAATTGTTCTAAATTTAGTACCATAAGTTCTAATATTAGAACTTATATTGGATATATGTTTCGGTATGAGTTTAATATATAGTATTAAATTATAAATAAGTATTATTTTTTGGTGTGTCAAATAACTGCCCTGAAAATAATCTCATAAAAAAATATGAATCTTCCAGTAACCTGGAGCAAAAATTAAATAAAATTATAACCAGAAGTAGTAAATGAGTAAAACTTACCTTATAGATTAAAGACTTTATTTGATGGAATAAGATTAGAGAGGTTCAGTATTATGAAAGGAATTATCCTGGCCGGAGGATCCGGCACCCGGCTTTACCCCATAACCAAGGCAGTTTCCAAGCAGTTACTAGCAGTTTACGACAAACCCATGATCTACTACCCCCTGTCAGTGCTTATGCTGGCCGGTATAAGGGACATACTCATCATATCCACACCACGGGACCTGCCCCAGTACCAGGACCTTCTGGGTGATGGCAGTCAACTGGGAGTCAGCTTCTCCTATGCTGTACAGGAAGAACCAAGGGGCCTGGCAGAAGCCTTCATTGTAGGAGAGGAGTTCATTGCCAATGACAAAGTAGCCCTGGTATTGGGGGATAACATCTTCCACGGTCACCGGTTCAGTGAAATACTCCAAAGGGCATCAGCCCTGGAGGAAGGGGCTACTATCTTCGGCTACTATGTCCGGGATCCCAAGGCCTTTGGAGTGGTGGAATTCGACAACAAAGGAAACGTCCTATCCCTGGAAGAAAAACCAGATCATCCCAAATCAAACTATGCCATACCAGGACTCTACTTCTACGACAACAGCGTGGTGGACATAGCCAAGAATGTGAAACCATCCGACCGGGGAGAACTGGAAATAACCTCAGTGAACGAGGAATACCTTAGAAGGAAACAGTTGAAGGTTGAGTTATTAGGGCGAGGTATGGCCTGGCTGGACACTGGTACACATGTTGGACTTTTAGAGGCCAGTAACTATATAGAAGCACTCCAGAAGAGACAGGGATTCTTCGTAGCCTGCCTGGAGGAGATTGCTTATAACAATGGATGGATTGATGAGGGGACTGTTTTGAAACTGGCTGAAACTCTTAAGAAGACTGAATATGGGGAGTATCTGGTTGAAATCATTAATGGTGAGTTTAAATAATCCAGATTAAGATAATTTTTACAGGATTATTTCATCTATCCCCTTTAGTTAACCTCAGAGATTTCCATCAGGGATATAAGAACCCACTCTGGTTATTGGTTAAGAAGTAAATTAACCAGATTAAGGTGGGTAATATCCATCATTTTCCTTACGATATTCAAGCCATGAACGCAGCATCATATCATCAATGGCATACTCTTTGTTTACATGGGATAGGATGCCTTTATTCTTTAACCGGTTTGTATATTTAAGGAGGGTCCTGTTGGAATAATCCACTCTGGATAATAATTCATTCCAGCTTAAGCTTTCAGATTCAATTAAGATTTCGATTATCTCCTTTTCATAATCAGAAAGAGTGGACCATATTGCCATCCACATTATGGCTACTTGATCTAACTTGTTGTAGAATGTTTCAATAACCATTTTCTCATCATATACACTCCCCCCAGACATTGTGTTACAGAAACTGTTTATATATGAAGGATATCCGCCTGTACATCTGTAAAACCTCTCAAGACCTTCGGGTGTAAATTTGATTTCTGAAATCATTTCTTTTAAATAATTATAGGTATCTTTTTTACTGAAGGGCTCCACCGGGAACTGGATCATCCTACCTCCAAAGGCACCCTGAGCACCATTTACTTTCTCCACTATCTCACTGGTTGCGGAAGTAGAACCAGTGAATATATAAGTGACGTTATCCTGATGTTGAGTGAAACTGCGAACCAGCCAGAAGAAAGCTTCTGGATTTTCAAATTCACCAATAAGTTGGAATTCATCCAGAATAATGACAAATCCATCTATACTTTCACGATTATCATCAACCACCCTCTGGGGAAATTCCATAACCAGAGCACTCAATTTTTCATAATCATCATCCACCCGGGGTATGGGTATACCTAAAAGATTGCCGGCTCCCTTAAAATCATAAGTTTTAGGGGATAATTTTTTTAACAGAGAGTCTTTGAGGTTATATACCTTCTGAAATGAACCTTTATCTTCCAAAGATTCTAACATTACCTCAAAGAGGCTGTGCATAACCTTTTCTTCTGTGATCTTACCCTTCTGCATACCTTGAATTTTGGATAGATCAAGGTAGCAGATGAGTATATTCTCTGGAAGATCCATCTTAAGTTTCATTAAAAGAAATGATTTTCCAACTCCTCTACGACCAGTGACCAGCAACTGATTGGCCACATCCTTCTTAAATCCACTTAAAAATGTTTTTAATTGTGTTAATTCTTTTTTGCGATTAAAAAAATATTTATCCAGATTTTTAGGGATTCCCATTGGCAGGTTTGGCAACATTATCACCAGTTTGAATTAGTTACTACACTTATTACTTTAAGTACACTCTTTAATTAAGTGTATCCATTTACACCAGTTACTTTAAATACACTCTTTAATTAAGTGTATCCATTTACACCAGTTACTTTAAATACACTCTTTAATTAAGTGTATCCATTTACACCAGTTACTTTAAATACACTCTTTAATTAAGTGTATCCATTACATTAGTTACTTAATATTAAGATGTAATCTATTCACCAGTTATTCTAATAAACTCACAAAGTTCATCTGTTTACCCTGTTACTTACATTCAGCTCTATGTCCGGGACCCTAAGGCCCCTTTGGTGTTGTGGAATTTGACAACAAAGGAAATGTTTTATCCCTGAAAAAACCCAGATCATCCCCAATGGCATACCAGGACTCTACTTCTACACAACAGTGCAGTGGATATAGCCCCAAAAATGTAAAACCATCCAGGTGCGAGCTGGAGATAACTAAAAATCTACAAAATTTATATTCCTAAAAAAGCCAAATAGATGTTTACAATGAAGATTTTACTTCCCGGGAATTTGAATTTAAACTATCTCCAACTGGGTGAAGATAGTCCAGTTGTGTTGATACATGGCATGGGCAGTGACCACACGGTATGGGAAGGTTTAATACCTTTATTGAAGGAAAACTATCGAGTCATAGCAGTGGATTTGCGCGGTCATGGTCTTTCCAGTAAAACATCAGGACCTTACAGTATAAGATTATTTGCCGAGGATATTTGTCTATTCTTAGATTCCCTTAACATAGATCAAGCCCATTTTATGGGCCATTCTATGGGTGGTGTTATCTTACAGGAACTTGCAGTTAAACATCCGGAGAGGTTCAAATCCTTAACTTTAATATCCAGTTTCGCGTGCATTGACACCCCACTAGAGGAAGTTTTAACAAATCTTAAGAATATCCTCATTGAAGAAGGTTATAAAGCCTTTTTTGATGAGTGTCTTAAAGTAGCCAACACTTCTGAATTTATTAGAAAGAACCGGGAATTATTTTCAAAGATTAGGGATGAAAACTCTAGAATTTGTTCAGTATCTTCAATTGTTGACACCATCAATGCCTGTTTAGATATTAAGCTCTGTTGTGATGTTAACCTTGTAGATTCCATTAAGGAAGATACAATTAAGGAAAATACAATTAAGGAAGATACAATTAAGGACATAAGAATACCCACCCTGGTTATTGCTGGAGAGAAAGATGTTTTCACTCCCACTCACCATGATATGAAAATCCATGAAAGTATTCCCAACTCCAGAATGGAAATTATTGAAGGTGGATGCCATAATTTACTGGTGGAAAAGCCAGTTGAGATTTGTTCAGTTATAAAACGGTTCTTAGATGATTTATAAGCTTTTCAGAAGTTTAATAACTTAAATTACAGTAATTTAACCAGGTTTGAAATTTTCTCCAGTTTTTTATCCAGTGTAATTAGTGGTACCTCTTCCCGGAGTGATGCGCTCACAAAAAGTGCATCGTAGAAACTAATTTTGTTTTTTAAAGCCATCTGAAAGGATTCTTCCACCAGTTCCAGGGTGGGGATGACCTCACAGCTAGTTTCTATGAATTCCATGCTCATCTTGAGTGCTCTGGTGGTTATTTCCCGGTCTTCATTAAACAGGGTAACTCTTTTCCAGGCCACGTTAGCTACTTCTGCCCGCGCCAGGTCAACAGTAACCAGTTCACGGTTTTTAACTACTCTGGCAGCTTTTTCCGAGGATGGTTCCTGGAAAAATATGGCAGCTATGACTGAGGAGTCTAAAACATATTTAATGGGCATTCCTATCCTCTCTGATGAGTTCTGCTGATTCAACATCCTTCATCTTTTTCCTGATACTTTCAGCATCCTTTAGGAGCCTTTTTTTACTTTCTTCCTGGACTAATCTGATGGTTAACTGCCGTATTTCTTCCTGCCAGTTCACATCATCCATTTCATCCATCATCTTCCGGAACTGTTCTGGTAAACGAATACTGTATACAGATTTTGTAGACATAATTGTATATATGGTCATGAGTTATACTAATATTTTATTATTAATTAATCAGAATTAAGTGTTATTTATGTTTTGATATAAATTATTCTTGGATCATTTTTGGATCTTCATGATCCAAAAGATGGAATGAGAGAATTATACACCATCCCTCAAGGAATCAAAGTCACCACGACCACACACCAAACCCATAACCATTTGAGTTCCAACCCGGATAGATTCCGACTATAGGAGATACTACTACTATGATAACCAGGAAATCCAGAAAATAGGTGCGAATCCATTTGATTAATGAATATAACACTAATTTCCATTTTTACTTAGGATATACTCATCAGATCCTAGTTTATACAACCATACCTAGTTAAGATATTGATTATGTCCTTAACTTCATTAGAATTGAGAATTTTCCTTTGATGGGATATGTAATGAACGAGATCTTCAGGGTAAACAATTTCATAAGTCTTTATATCATTTTTAAAGATTAAGTTATGGTTTATTGGAGATATTACTGGGAAAATCGCCTTTTTATATAATTTTTTTCCCAGTTTAGGTTTTAGAAAATTATTCAATTTTGATGATTGTAATTTCACCTGTTTTGCTGGGTTTAACCCGGATACTCTGCCAGATGTATGGTACCAGCAGTCCTCATCAGGGATATAGGTTGGTTTATAATTTTTAGTTTCAATAACGAAGATTCCAGTTGGTCCCACCACTACATGGTCAATATCACCACCCAGGTTTGGTATTTTAACATCCCGAATAGCAGTGTATTTTTTAGGTAACTTATCCAGTTTTTTGGCCACTATTTTCTCACCCTTAGCCCCTTTACTCCATATTCTGCGTTTAGACCATCCATATTTAGATATAATTAGTCCTACAATGATTAGTAAGGCAAACAGGGATAATTGGGGTAATTCCAATATCCCAATTAATAGGATAAATCCTAAGATCCCGATTAATAGAATAATTACTCCCAATAGGGTTATTTTAGTGTAATATGATACCCTGGATTTAACATGTGATTTTTGTTTGGAAATGTTCATCACTCCGTGATTTCTGATAAAATTATTATTAACCTATTTTTTTAACTAATAAGTTGTATATAAAGGTTTTTAACGGTTAAATGTAGGGGGAGTATTGTAATTCATAAAAAAAGAGTTAATTTAAAAATTTTTTTAAATATAAATATTAATTCCCCTATCTTTTTCAAATAAAAATTCTACCATTACTTTAAAATAAGGTTAAAATGTTTATACTTTAGTACAGGTAGATCATTTGAACAATGAATGGGTTTTCTAAACTTTTGGATGAAATGTAACTATTAAAATAACTGGAATTAAAGAAGGACTTGGGAACCCGTGGGAATCAATAGAATAATAAAAAAGTCAGTTTTTTCACCTTTTATTTATTTTAGATTCAAATATAAATTATTAAAAATAAATACCAGTTACAATTATAAATTTTTAGATAAATTCAATGAATTTAACAATAATTAGCCATCTGGAGATAGGTATTATTAAAAACAAAAAAGTGGTAGTAACTGGAGGACTTGGATTTATAGGATCCCACATAGTGGAAGAATTATACCCGGATAACCAGGTTTTCATAGTGGATGACGAGGCCACGGGTAAACATGAAAATATTGAAAACTTCGATCTTGACCATATAAGCCTGATAATGGGAGATATAACCACCATTGATCTCCATGAAATCTTTGAGGGTGCAGATTACGTGTTACACCAGGCAGCATTGCCCAGTGTTCCCAGGAGTGTGAAGGATCCATTAAGGTCCAATGAAGCAAACGTTACCGGGACTTTGAAGGTTCTTATAGCTAGCCGTGATTGTGATGTGAAGAAGGTGGTTTGCGCATCCTCTTCATCTGTGTATGGTGACACACCAGTTCTGCCCAAGGTGGAAACCATGCCTCTGAATCCTAAATCTCCCTATGCCACCACCAAAGCTACTGGTGAGTTGTACTGTCAGAATTTTACTGATATTTATGGTTTATCCACTGTCTGTCTGCGTTACTTCAATGTATTCGGACCCAGGCAGGATCCTAACTCCCAGTACGCAGCAGTCATCCCTAAATTCATAACTGCTATTATGAATGGGGAATCTCCGGTTATATTTGGTGATGGTGAACAGAGTAGAGACTTCACCTTCGTAAAAAACGTGATTCAAGCCAATATCCTGGCATGTGAGACTTCCATGCAGGGTGTTTACAATATAGCCTGTGGCAGGAGAACCACCCTCAATGAACTGGTAGATATGATGGGTGAAATCTTAGATGTCAATGTTAACCCAGAATACACTGATCCACGGGCAGGGGATATTAAACACTCTTTAGCTGACATTGATAAAATCAATGCACACGGATACAGACCCAGTACGGATTTCAAAAAGGACTTGGAGAAGGTTGTTGAATTTTTTGCTGAGAAATGAGTTTCCTATACTTTCTTCCTTTTTTTGTAATATAATCTTCTTAAAATAACTTAAAAAAACCTTCAAAAGTTTATCAATATAAAAAGGATTATAAAAATTTAAGAAAATATTAAAAATAGAGTTAATAGGAGTTGTTTACTGCTCCCACTCCACTGTAATGGAATCCCATTTCCCTTAGTTGTTCAGGGTCGTATATGCGCCGGGCATCCACGACAATAGGAATTTTCATTAATTCTTTTACTTTTTCAAAGTCCAGTTCCCTGAATTCATTGTGGGCCGTCATGAGGACCATGGCATCTGCACCTTCCAGTGCAGTGTACACATCACTTTTCAGTGTGCCGTAGACTTCGGTTTCTTCAATGTAAGGGTCCACTATGGTAACCAGTGCCTGGTTGTGTTCCAGTTCACCTATGAGTTCTTCAGATGGTGATTCCCGGTCGTCTCCCACGTTTTCCTTGTAAGATAAACCTAAAACAACGATTTTCGAATTTTTAACTGGTTTCTCATTGTCGTTAAGGGCATCGGTGAGAAGACCGAAAACGTGTTTAGGCATGTAATCATTAATGGTACGGCCAGCAGCTATAACTTTGGAATGGTATCCCAGTTCTTTGGCCTTTTTCACCAAATAATATGGATCTACTGGCAGGCAGTGTCCACCCACACCTCCACCCGGATAGTAGGTGTTGAAGTTCCATTTAGTACTGGCACCCTCAATGACTTCCATAACATCAATACCGATTTTCTCAAAGATCATGGCCAGTTCATTAACCAGGGCAATATTCAAATCACGCTGGGTGTTTTCAATAACTTTAGCTGCCTCAGCAGTTTTTATATTCCTTAAAACATTGATATCTTCTTCAATGATGAACTGGTAAAGTTCACGGGTTATCTCTGCCCATTCTGGTGTTATTCCACCCACAACACGTGCTACTTTTTCAATAGAGTGGGCATCATCCCCGGGGTTATATCTTTCAGGGCAGTAGGCCAGTCCAAAGTCCTCACCAGCTTTAAGGCCAGATGATTCTAAGATAGGTTGCAGGGTTTCTTCAGTCACACCAGGATACACAGTAGACTCCAGTACCACCAGTTTTCCTTTACCCATTCCATGGGCTACATTTTCACCGGCGGATATGATGTGAGACAAGTCAGGGTCTTTGGATTTGGTTACGGGTGTGGGAACAATAAGTAAAATAATATCAGATTGTCGGGTTGCTTCAGGAAGGTCTAAAGTAGCCACCAGTTTTTTATCCTGAACAACTTTTAGGAGTCTTTCATCTAAACCAAGCTCCCCCAGAGGTGAAATTCCATGGTTAATAAGTTCCAGCTTCTTTCTATGAATGCCAACACCAATTACCCGAAATCCATTTTCAGCGAAGAATATGGCTGTTGGAAGCCCCACATATCCTAATCCAACTATACAAATGGTTGATTCTTTATTTTTAATATTTTGCAGTAATTTTTGATACACTTTTGCACCTTTTAAAGTTAGTCTTGTAATGAAAATATCTAATAATAACAATATAAAGATTTTTGATCAATTTTTCAAGATTTTTACGATATCGTCACTAATGTTAACCAGAACTTTGTGTTAATTTTTTTTCTCATGAGATTAAAAAAACATAACGGAACAATTTGACTTTAACGGATATATAACATTTAAAACATAATTAAAACTCTTAGTATTTATTGATTTATTAAAAACTATCCAAAGGATATTTTATCGGGAAAAATAGATCATTTTGTAAAACTCCAGACGTCCAAACAGGATATGATCCGAATATATTTAAATTACTTGTCATCTCAAGAAAAAATAAGAAGGGGATTCAAATAAACAGATAAACGTCAACTCAGAACAATTTAACAGCCCTATAAAACAAAAAGTTTATACTAAATCTCTATATATATCTAAAATTATTAATTATCATTAAATTACAAATTTCTAATAAAACAAATTTATTTAATAAATTTTAGTGCTTCATCAGTGGAGATTGTTATGGATAATAAAAAAATAAAAAATTTTTATGATGAAAAGTGGATTACAGAACATAAAAACAAACATGAAATGGACATAGGTTGGAAATATGAAAAAACTCGCATTGATTCTTTTATACTTTGCAGTTTAAATACCATAAAACCACAGAATATTCTTGAAATTGGAATTGGCAAAGGTGATTTGGCCTTAAAATTATCAAAAAGTAATGAAGATTTAAAATCATATACCGGAACGGACATTTCAATTGAAGGAGTGAAAATTGCCGAAAAAAATGTAGAAAATCCAAAATTTTCTTTTTTTGTTGGTGATTGTACTGATCTAAATCTTAACTCCAAATATGATCTAGTCATCTTTTCAGAAGTATTAGAACACATTAAAAATCAACCCAAAGCTCTAAATGAAATAAACAATGCTTTAAAAACAGGAGGTTACCTTATTCTAACTACCCCCAACCCAAATTCAATATACTACATACTACCTAAGTTGATTGACAAGTTTAATAAGAGGGGATTTGGTTCAAACCAAATAATAGAAAATCAGATTAAAAATAAAGATTTATTAGAACTATTAGAAGAAACCAATTTTGAAATAATTGATTCAAGAGGCTTAATTTTTCAATTATATTCAATTTCATTATTAGAAAATAAGTTAAAAAGACCCATTGATATTTGGAGACGTTTTTCAGAATATATTGAAGAAAAAAATCATTTCTCTAATCTTGCACTTTATCAAACAATTATTGCCAGAAAAATTGATTCATTTTAAAATATAAAATCTCAATAGGATATAAACATCCAACATACCATATACAACAAGATAAGCGATCCCTACGCCCATTATATCAAAGTTTTGGATTAATGAAGCTGAAAGTAAGATTAATGCCATTGAATTTATAGCTACGATAATAACTAATTCTTTAATTCTTAGCATTATTCTTAAAAATGTGGTATAAATGTGATATATTGCAATCAATAAACTAGAAAGTGCTAAAATCGTTAAAAGATTACTAGAATTTGACATATACCCCTTACCAAATAGTTCTAGCACGTCATTACCAAAAAGAATTAATAATATTACAGATGGAAGTAATATTGAATAAGAGGTTTTAATGGTCTTTTTTAGATTTTCTAAAATGTTTTTCTCATTAAATGACCCTTCTGCTAAAAAAGATGCTGAAGTAGACATGGATACCATGAAGAGTACACTAGCAATTGAAAATGCAACATAATAATAAGCATTTTCAGCAGGCCCCAATTGGTTTAAAATAATCAAAGGAATAATTGAAGGTGGAATTGAAATTAAAATTCCTACTATGTAGTTCCCAATAGAGAAATTAAAAATTCTTGAAATTATATCCCTATCTAAAGCCACATTTGGAACATAATGATTACAAACCTTTTTTATGAATATAAATCCGACAACACATGCAAATATCAAAGAAAATGTGCAGGATCCAAATATACCTAATTCTGCAAAAGGCACCAGAACTATTACTATCGGAAATTTAATCAATGATGAGGATAAAGTACTGGCTAAGCAGTATTTTGTATCTCTTAAGGCAATAAATATGTATGTTATAACTGTGAATAGATTTGTTAAAACATTATAACTAATAAATAATAAAAGTAAAACAAATGACGAATTTATTATTTCCAATTTTGGATCAATTATATTCATAATTAATAGAGAAACTACTGAAAGAAGCAATGTAATGATTAAAACAGACGTTATACAAGTGTTTATAAAACTATTTCTATTTTTTTCAGTAGCTAAAAACCTTACAATAGAATAATCAACACCCATCAACGATAATATTGATATTATACTTGAAAAAGAAATGATTGCTACAACTAAACCAAAATCAGTGATATTATAAAGCCTTGCTACAATTATCCAGAAAAAAAATCCTATTATTGAATTTAAAATGTTATTTAACATTAAATAAAATGAATTTTTATATAAAGGATTTTTACGATATTTATCTATTTTTTCAAAAATCATTGTATGCAGATTTAATTAATCGAGTTTTTGCATCTCTAAGATAATAATTTCGCCAAATAGACGATTTTTAACTCGTATTGGTCGGAAATTAATCCCAAATCGGGGTAATATCCCCATTTGTTCCCCATCATTAAATGTTAATCCAATTATTTTAAATTTATTTTCAATCATTTTTGGAATCATCCAGCTAAAAATTGGATAAATATGGCCTGATTTTTCTATATCCTCATGAAGAAACCATTTTAATTTTCCTGAAAATAAGAATATTAATCTACCTTGTAAAGATTCAACATTAGGTGTTGTTAATATAAACTTTCCATTTTCTTTTAATATTCTATGAACTTCTCCTATGAAATACCATGGATTTTTTAGATGTTCAATAGTTTCTACGGATACCACATAATCAAAACTACTTGAAGTGAATGGAAGTTTTTTATTAGCATCTAACTCATAAAATTGAATATCTTGAAGTTCAAACTCTTCAGAAGCAATATCTGCCGCTACAACATCAAAACCCATTTTTTTAAGATTATAGCTTATGTTACCTTTTCCAGATGCTATGTCCAAAACAAGACCAATGTCTTGATGTTTCATAACGTTTAATACAGCATCATGAACTCCATTAATAGCCCCCTGATATAATTCCATCATACTCCTCCTCTGTTTATCTAATTAGAAATCATTTTATAAATTCTATTGGCAAACGCTGATGATAAAACATCATAAGACCTGTTTTTAACTATCCAATCGTATGCATTCTTGCCCATCTCATCAGTACTTTCAGGATTATTAACCATTTCCATCATTGCATAAACCAATTCATCTTTATTATAGTTTATAAGAATTCCTCCTTTGCTTTCTTTAACTATTTTATTTTGTTCTACAATTTCTTTATTAGCAATTACTGGTTTTCTCATTGCCATATACTCAATAATTTTTATCGGCCCGCTTACCTTGTATATTTCTAGTGGCTGTATAAGTGAAATGCCAAAATCAGAACTCCCTATGTAATTAGGGATTTTATCATGATCGACAAACCCTGTAAAAATTACATCATCAGAAATTTCAAGATTTTCAGAAAGTTTTTGTAGGTTTAATCTATCAGGACCATCACCCACAATCAATAACTTAGATTTGGAAATAGTTCTGACCTCAGAAAACGCCTTAATTATCATATTTAACCCCCGAGCATTGTCTAAAGCACCTAAATAGATAAAAACCTTATAATTATTTAATGCATATTTATTAGAAATTATATTACTTTCAATATTTGAAAATCGTTCTAAATCAACACCTTCATCTAAAACATACATTTTGGATCTTTTTATTCCTTTTTTAATATAATATTTCCCCAATTCTTCACTTATTGGGAGAACTAAATCAGCCTTTTTGAGCAAATACATTCGCAATGTCTTTTCAATAAAAGAGATTATATAAAAAAATATTTGTAAATTAGGATAATAAATTTTGCGAAAATACCAATCTTGCTCTAATGGATTCTCAATTTCAAATAAGAAAATATATCCATATTTTCTTCTAAAATAGAGAGATAATAAACCATTAAATATCTCATTTCTAACATATATGAAATTATATTGATTTTGATGAATCTTTTTATGTATAAAAAAAATTCTTCTAATGTAACAGAATAACCCCGGGATATTTAGATTATTGAGACTTTTAAAAAAGTTTTTACATGGCAAGATGTAATTAGTGGTATAGCCCTCTATTATCTTTAAATGATCTAATTTTTTTGAAATGTATAGACAATCAACTTTTTGATTCTTTCTAACAATATTTTTCACAATATTCGTTGTTGGTGGTGCATATACTAATGTATCTTCATAATATCTAAAACTTATAATCATTAAAAGATTAATTTTTAAATTCATTTATTCACCTTTGATAAAAACCATCAACAGACCCACTTGAATAAATTTTCGAAAATCCTTTTTCAGTTAATATTTTTAGTGGATTATTTTCTAATTTCATAGTTCCATATGTGGAGGAAAATGGACTTTTTATTATTTGTTGACGTATTAATATTAACCCATGTTCTCCGGAATAATTTCCAGTAATAATAGATTTATCAATAGATTTAAACTTATGTTCATAGTAAAACTCAATAGGGCTGTGTGAAGCCCAATCTGCACTTATTAACCCAGGATAAACCTCAGATAATGTTCCCATTGAGCTAATTTCGGACGTTGTAAATGCAGATCTTCCTGCTGAGTTAGGTGAGAGAAAATGATTATCTAAATTAGCCATCACGCTCGTTATCATAAGGAAACAAAATAATATGGTGAAAAGTGTTATAAAAATTGATTTATACCATTTTTTTCGAAAAAAATCAGTGAATAAGAAAATAGTTACAGCAAGCGGTATAGACAATAATATTTGTGCTATGTACCACCAACGATTCTCTAACAACGAAAATCCACTTATATAAGGTAAATATCCTATAGTTAACGTTAATATCCCCACGAAGGCTAAAACGTACATGTTTTTATTACTATATTTTTGAGAGATCATGTAAAAGAAGCCACATATTGCTAACCCAAAAAATAAAAAAAGACCAAGGCTATTCAAAATTTGTTCCAGTATAGGTAATCTAAGTAAATATCCTGAAACCTCCGCAGGTATGCGTGGAACTGAATTTTCAATAGTAAATCCCATACTAAGAAGATCAGCTAAGTTCTGAATATTATTAGACACATAAACCCACCACGTGAACATCATCACTGAAAATAGAACTGCTATTGTTAAAGATAAAGGAATTTTCACATTTTTATAAAATTGATTGTAAAAAATATAGATAAAAAACATTGCAAAAAGGATTATAGCTAAGTTCATAGATGCTAAGGCATGAGTAATAATTAATGCAAATGATAAAATGATTACCATTAATGATGATCGAAAATCATTTTCATACCTCACAATTATAAAAATTAGTAATAAGGTTAAAACACCTCCAAGAGTGTTGGGTATGGTCCAAAAACCAAAGTTTAAGTTTATATTGGCTGTTGATAAGAGTAGTGCAGCATATAATCCAACCTTATTATCAAAAAGGCGCCTTCCAAGAATAAAAATAATTAAAGAATCAATTAAAACTTGTAAAAAACACACAGATGAAATCATAGAGAGCTTATAATTAAGGCCAGTAACTATTGAAACAAATGCTATAAATAAATGGAAAGCTGGTATTTTTGAGTAAGAATAATCTTGAGGAATATGTCCCAAAACCAAGATTTTTGATGTTAACATTTGATGCCACCATGGATCTACACCTACAACATTTGGAAATATCATTAACTGTGAGATGACTAAAGTTAAACCTATTATTACGATTTGGAATAAAGTGAAATAACTGTATTTTTTATCTAACGGAAGAAAAAATATTTCTAATGTTATCAAACCAGCCATAATGGAAATAAAAATGAAAAAAACTATTGGTCGGATATACAAATCAGGGCTTAAATAGATAGATAATGAAGATAAAGTTAAAAATAGGAAAAACAGCGAACTAGCAATTAGATAGATGGAATTCTCAGAATACATTAATGAGAGATTAACAGATTTTTTTCGCCTTATAATCAACCAAGAAACACAAGAAAGAATTATAATTATTGCAGGGGACATATATAGGAATCTACTAATATTCAGATAATATTTAGAAGAAAAAAGATAAATAATTAGGACTATGGCTAGAATAAGGCCAATTATAGCAAATATCCCATCTAAATTTTTAATTATGCTAAAAAACTTATTTTTATAATTAATTTTCATAGTCTCCCTCAGTTTAAAATATCGAAAGAACTTCTTTCATACGTGTTTTCCAGTAATATTCTCTTAAACGAGGATCACTTATTTTTGCTTTTTTGGTGATATGAGACTTGATATAGCCATAAATCATCGCTATAGCAGGATAAAAAGGTTTTTTTGGCAACATATATAATGCACTGCCTATCAAAAGTAAGGGATGATAATTTAAATAATATTTACTTTCACCTGTTATTTCAGATTTTTCCCACAACTTTCTGACTTCTGTACTCTCTATGATATGATAGAAAATTAGTTCTTCAAAATCTTTTATTATCCATCCATTTATTCTGGCTTTTGCCAACAAAATTGTATCTGGACTGTATAATGAAATAGGAAATCCTCCTACTTCATTTAAAAAGTTCTGCCGATAAATGCGTTCGTCAGGTATTTCATCACCATAATAAGCTGGTATTTCATCTGCCAAAACAAACCTTTCATCCTCTTTTAAACCATTAAATTTTTCATATTCCAAATTATACATCTTTCCACTTGCAATACCTATCTTTGGATTATTATTACACTCTTTAATTAGTTTTTCGAAATAATTTCGAGGTAAAAATATGTCTGCATCTATTTTAGCTATATATTCTAAATTATAATCATTAGAATTAGCTATTAATAATCCATGTTCATAACCTTTCATCACCGATTTAGAAAAGTTAAAGTGTCCTTTAGCATCATTTAAATATTCATTTTTAATTATATGCACAAATTCATGATCATTTTCAAGATTTTTTAGAATTTCTGGAGTCAAATCACTGCTACCATTATCGACTAAAACCCAAATGAATGGAAGAAATGTTTGATTTAACACACTATTTATGAGAGAAGGTAAACTTTTTTCTTCATTTCTAACGGGCGTTATAATCATATAACTCATTTTCCAATTCCCCCAAATAATTCTTTATATGATTAATTAATGCCATATCTTTGATATAGTTAGGTTTATTTGCAGAAAAATTGATTAAAAGCTTTAAATCAGTTGATTCCCATGCTACAACTATTTTATTTTCTTTTTCCAATCTTAAGCATAATTGTTCCTGATGATCATCAATAATTTCACCATATTTCCTTTTACGAGGCATTACAATGATTTTTTTATCATTTGTAAGAGCATTAATTATGGAACCAATTCCACCATGAGTCACTATTAAATTTGAATTTTTATAATATTCTTCAATTACTTCTTTTTCAGCCAATCTGAAAAATTTGGCGTTTTTTGGTTCATAAGAGGAGTAACCTATCTGCATGGTAACTTCATCATTTATATCTCTAGCTATCGAGTCCATATTGATTATTAGTCTCTTAAAATCCCAAGAACTAGTCCCAACGGTAACAAAAATCATATAATTTTTCCCCAATATCTTGATTTTTTATATCTTTCGATAATGTGATCCCATTGAACCAAAAAAATATTAGAAATGGGATAAATAAACTTTCCTGTTAATGATAAATCATCATACCGAGTTATACTTTCCATGTATACTATTTTAATACCCATTATTTTTCCAATATAGCACAAAGGAATTGAAATACCCCCACCAGTACTAAATATGACATCAGGATTCTCTTTAGTTATTATTTTGAAAGCAGGGAAGATCATACTAATAGAATAGAGGAAAAGGTATAACCAAAACAATATTGTGGGCAATTTAGCTGGATCTATCTTACCTTTAAAATTCTTAATAAATATGACACGATTTTTCTTTGTCAAATTGGTTGTAGTCAACCTTTTAAATGTCACAAAGAATACATCATGACTTTCAAAGGCATCCAAAACAGACATCATTTCTTCTAAATGACCTCCATCAGCACATTCAAGACATATTTTCATTTTTAGATACCTGAAGATTTTTTTGCAACAATCACACAGCCCGCAGCTAGTTTTTTATCAAAAAGTTTTAATGAATATGGTAAATTAAATTCTCTTAAAACTGATGAATATTTTACGCTTTCAATATTAAAGTTTGATTCTTTTAATGACTTTAATATTCCATTTGTCGAGTATGAGGTTAAATGGACATCATTGGCAGTTTCTGAGTCTATACCTTTTATTTTTCGAAAAACATTGATGAAAAAATTTGAAAATGGAAGATTGCATACTGGAACTTGAAGATAGAGCATACCCCCATCATTCAACATAGAATTGAATCTCTTAAGCACTATATCTGGATTTTTCAAATGTTCAAGAACAGCCACACAAATAATGATGTCCGCTTTCAATTTCAAGAAATCTTTTTCTATATCTCCACAAACAAGTATCATATTTTCGTTTTTTCTATTATTTAAATCAACCAAAGCAGATAAGCTCAAATCTACCACAATAACTAGTTTAGATTCACTTAATTCCTGTGAAATAAGACCTAATCCACCACCCATGTCAAAAACAACTTTATTATCAAGATTTAATTTTTTTATGTCATTAACATAATTCTCATTAACTAAAATAGAAGACTTTTCAATATCAAATTCATGAATTATATCTTCATAGATATTATCATATAAATGGCCTTGACCGCGTGATTCGTCCGCTAAAACTACAACACCGTTAATTATTTGATATTTAGAAGAACATTCACAACAAACTAATTGATCAAGTAATTCCAAATTAGAAGAACATTTAGGACAATATACCACTTGTATCAACTCATCCATTAAATCACCTGTTAAATAGATCTATATAAATTTTTTCTGTTTCTTCAGCAATTTTTTCCCATGAATAATCCTTAACTATTTCAGTACCAGCATTTCCTAATTTCTTTCGCTCATGATCATTATTTAATAGATAGATAATAGTATCTGCCATCATATTGATGTCATTAGGAGGTACTAAAAATCCGTTTTTTCCATTTGTCACTAAATCGGGAATTCCTCCAACATTAGATGCAATAATTGGTATTCCCGATGCCATTGCCTCCAAATTAACTATTCCAAAACTTTCCGATAAAGAAGGAACTGCTAACAAATCAGCGGATTTATAATAAATTGATTTAACTGAATCATCCCAAACGCCACCGACAAACCTTACATTATTGTTTATTCCTAATTTTTTAGTTTTTTTTTCAAGATAATTTTTTAGAACTCCATCACCTACAAAAATCAATTCTGCATCAGATATTTCTTTTAATATTAGTGGCATTGAATTTAATAGTATTTCAGGTCCTTTATGTGGAGATAAATAACCTACAAATAAAATTATTTTCCTTTCATGTGGAATACCGAGTTTATTCCGGCAATATACCTTAGAATGGACTGTATGAAAATCATTGATATTAATTCCATTTGGCAATATATGGATTTTTTCAGTGAAATCGCAGAGAAATTTCGATTCTTGAATATTATTCTTTGAGGGAGAAATTATTACGTCAGCTTGGGATAGTAACTTTTTAGTAATACACTTATTAAACCCTCTAACACCGATCCTACGAAGAACTCCACCATAACCCTCAATTAAATCTCCATGATACGTTAATACTAACGGTACCTTATTCTTATTGACATATCTTAAAGCAGACCAGGGAGACGGTGGAATATCAAAACTTACATGAGCAATGTCAAATTTATGAGCAAATGGCTTGTGAAATAGTCCTAAAGCTATATTTGTGGACGAAAATTTAAATGACCCATATCGAAAGATTTCAATATTTTTATGTTTCTCATAAGAATCCCAAAAGTTTCGGGAAGAAGTGAAAACTTTGAACTCATGCGCCCTCATCAATAAATTTTGAATTAAATTAAAAGTGGATATTACCGAACCACCAAACGAATATTCCTTAAATGTTTGATTATAAGGGAATCTTGAGGAAAAAAATCCAATCTTCATGGAAGTACCTTTTAATTTTTAGTAGAATCTCGCTTTTTGATTATTTTTGCAGGAACTCCACCCACTACGGAATAATTAGGTACATCTTTAGTAACAACAGCCCCCGCAGCCACAATAGATCCTTTACCAATAGTTACACCAGGTAATATAATTGATCTAATCCCAATCCATACATCATCCTCAATTATTACTTCAGTTGAATATATTTTTTGTTCAATAAAAGGTACTGAAATATCACCATAGCAATGTTTAAGAGTTAATATTGTAACATCCGGAGCCATCATTACGTTTTCACCTATAGATAATTTTCCCCCACCACCAATTCCATAAATATTGGATCTAATTCCGATGCCTGAATTAACCCCAATTTCAATATCTTCTCCCGAACCAAAATAAGCCCATTTTTCTACATTAATATTTTCTCCGCATCTTTTAAAAATGGTCTTACACAAAAATCTTCTTATTCTGCCCCCGAATGAAAATGGGTAATTGGGAATGTACCTCCCTAACCCATAGTATATGGCTAAAGCCAAATATCGCGATATTTTATCCAATATCATTCTTATTGTTCCCCATATATTTTAAATACATTTTTGCAGAGGTTATTAAACTTTTAAACTCATATAATCCATTTTTACCAGTAATATTTCCAAATGCTACCTTAGCATAGGCAAAACTAATATAATACTCTTTAAGAACCTTATCAACATAGAAAGATATCTCATCATTATTCAAAGAGGGATACGAGATAACACACCTTTGAAATCCGCGTGAATCAATAGATTTCCCCATGTCTTTATTTAAAATGAAATCATTATTAGCACAATATTTATAAAACTCTGTACCGGGCATTGGAGTAGCCACTGCTACTTGCAACAGATCTGGCTTAACTTCCTTAATGAATTTAGCCGTTTCTTGAGCTGTTTCTTTAGTTTCTCCAGGAAATCCAATGACAAAATCAGCTAATATTTTCAAACGAGCTTTTTTAGCATTGATAGTAAATTCCATTAATTGTTCAATAGTTGTTCCTTTTTTTATATTAACAAGAATTTCATTGTTTCCAGATTCATAACCTACATCCAGTAAGCGACATCCCGCTTCTTTCATTTTATTCATGGTAGGATAATCTAAATCAGCCCTACTCTGACAACTCCAAACTATATTTATATCCCTATCTATTAATTCATCGCAGAATTTTACAATACGATTTTTATCGATAGTAAACGAATCATCTTCAATGAATACCTCTTTAACTTCAGGTAGTTCATTTTTAATGTATTCAAATTCATCTACCACATTTTTTACACTTCGAACACGGTATTTTCTACCCATAAGAGTCTCGGGCCACGAACAGAATGTGCAATAATTAGGACACCCTCTACCAGTGAATATTTGAACAACGGGATAAAGGGAGTGACTTAAGAAATAATTTTTTATATTAAGGTGCTTTTTGTAGACCTCAGAAATAAATGGTAATTCATCAAGGAATTTAGATGTAGTAAAATCTCGATCAGGGTTAGTTATTATTTCATTATCCTTTCTGAAAGTTATGCCTTTGACTTCTTCAATATCTCCTCCGCTTTCTAGAGAAATGGCTATTTCATTTAGACTTTCTTCGAATTCAAATCGAGCTACAATATCAATTCCATCTTCTATTATTTTATTGGGAAATTGAGATGCAGGAGGGCCCACAATAACATTTACTGCGCCTGTTTTTTCCTTTATTTGATTTGCAATATTAATATCGTTTTTAAGACTGGAAAAATTACTATCAACTACAACTAAATCCGGATTAAATTCTGAAACATCTTCCAAAACTCTCTGAAGATCCCATTCAAAGGCAATTGCATCCACTAATCTTACATCATGACCTTTTTTTTCTAAATATCCTGTGGCATAAGTTAACCATATAGGATAATAAAGAGTTTTTCCTCGGGCTGAAACTCCCTGCCATCTGCCACAACGAACAAAATTTTTTATAAACGGGGCATTTAATAAATAAACTTTCATTTTTACACCGAAACTGCCTTTAATAATACATCTTCTAACTTGGTAGTTATATGTTCCCAATTATGTTTTTCTGCTATTTTCCTTCCGCCCTGACCAAGTTTTTTACTCAACAAGTGATCTTCATATATCATTTTGATTTTATTTACATAATCGTCATTATTTTTAGTATATAAGATTTCCTTAGGAAATTTAGCTTTGAGAGAATCAATTTCAGTTGAGATCACAGGTTTTTCACAAGCCATGTATTCAAACAATTTGAGGGGCAATGCATTATGCGAAACTTTACTTAGGTTAAAAGGAATTAACCCAACATCCATTGCAGAAACATATTTAGGAACTTCAGAATAAGGAACCATTCCTGTAAAGATCACTCTATCTGATACTCCCCATTTTTTTGCTAATTTCTTATTTTCCTTTAATCTACCTTCACTACCAACAATTAATAATTTAATTTCATGATTTAAATCAGTTAGTGCCTTGAATACTGGTTCTAAATCAACCCATTCTCTTAAAACACCAACATACCCAACTATAAACCCATTTAAACCCAATTCTTCCTTTGAATTAACATAATATGTGAATTTTTGTGTGTCAACTCCGTTTGGAATTATTTCCGCCTTTTTTAATGGTATATGATAATTTTCACCTATTTCTGAAGTCGTTAAAGTTACATATTTCGCATGATCAATGTCTTTTTTAATATAATAATCTCCCATTAAACCGCCTATAGGTCTGAGGAATCCGGGTATTTGAGGAGACTGCCTAATCATCTCAGTTAGATCATCAGCTAGATCTAAAATCGTGTTAAAACATTTCGAAAGTCTGTAACCGGATATTAAAGAATTATAATTTAAATGAACATCAAAATCTTCTTTTGAAAGTTCTTTAATTTTTTTTGTGAACAGAACCTCCTGTAAAATAGGTGATATTTTTCTATCCGTCAAATAAAAATAATCAACATTATCTAAAAAATCATTGAAAAAGGAAGAATATGATTCTAAATCGCCTTGATCTCCTTTCCACCAGTCGTTAATACTCAATATTGTTATTTCATGATTTTTGGATAAGTATTTAACAAACTGATGAGGACGGTTGTGTTGTGATTTCTTTAAGTCAACAATTGATGTCATTAATATTTTCATATTTCAACCTAAATTGTTTAATATTTTGATGTAGAAGATTTATTATAACCTGTTTATAGCAGATGCCTTTTTAAGAGTAAAAATGGCCTTAATAAATAGTAAAGTGGAAACAAAACGACGGGTAGCCGAATATTTTTCCACTCCAATATCCCAGGGAAGGTTGCTCCCCTGATAACATCTTTAATCCCTAAAACTTTATTTTCCCTTAATTTATAACTTAATAGTGTTTCTTCAAATAGATAGATAGAGTTCTTATTCCCTAAAAACATTTGTGAAATTATATTTAATGATATTTTCCTTATATTTTTATCTGAAATTAGTTCTTCAAATATGTGATCTGGTATAGTTAGGCCCAATAACTCGTTGGTAAGGTGAATATTTATTCCCAATATCCTTTTAACACCTAATTTTTTAGATTTATCAATTATTATTGGCCAATCTATTTCATTCGCGTTTAAAAACTCTTTTAAATCACAAAGTAGAGATATACGTTTCCATCTATGCTCAGCATTATGTATGCACAATATAAGGAGCATGTCTTCAGGTAATGCTGTCAAAATCTGATTAGATTGGAGATCAATCGTCTTACAGTCCTCCCAATTAAATAATTCAATAGTATTTGGGAGTGAAAAAAAAATTGAAGGAAATCTCCAGTGAATTTCAAGAGTGATCCTGTTTTCATCATTGTAAAAAATATAATCGCGCATGGTCCTGATAAATTTTTTCTCTTCTTTTTGACTCAGTTCTATTGTAGGATTATAACCAATGGACATTAAAATCTTCCTAATTTTGGAAACATCCTTTTTATGAACAAAAATATCAAGATCGGCAAATTCTCTTAAAGCCAAATTATTATAGGCAGAAAAGGCTAAAATTGGCCCTTTATAAGGCAAAGAATCAATCTCATTTAATCTTAAAACATCTAAAATTTCAATTAATTTGCCAAACATAAAAAGGTTTCTTAGTAGATTTAAATCGAAATAATTCTTTAAAAGAAGCATAACTTCGTCAGGAACTTTTTCAGGACAGATACTATTTAAGTGAAAATATAAAAAATGATTTAATCTATGGTAACTGGCCAGTTCAATGATATACTCCCAATCCAAAACAGAAAATACAATAGATCTGATCTTCTCCTTAAAATCCTCATTCAACTGAGTCCGGGCACAGTATAAGATCAATTCATCTTCGGGAGTGTGTTTAAAGGTCGAATCCATGTAATCACTTGCTAAGTTTCTTAGCAGAAACTTTATAATATAACTTATAATAATATTTTGCATATCTAAAAAGGGATCTCTATGCAAAAAATCGTGATTGCCGTTTTAATAGTATTAATAGTTGGAATAATCAGTATTTCTGGTTGTATTGAAAATACAAAGGCCAATAGTACATGGGGAGAGAAAAAAATTTCTCTTGATGCTATTAAAGTATCAAATAATACGACAGGGAACCGCAGCGAACGAAATGATTCTATTTATTATGTGTCGGGATACATAAATAATAATAATCCTCATGAAGCATTTAAAGTTAAAATAACAGTCACAACATTCTATTCAAATGGGACTGTATTTGCTGTTAATGATACTCCATATTTAGACCCTAAAAATATACCGGCTAATAGTGAATCTTATATGTATGCTCGTTTTTCAGACCCAGATAAAAAAATAGCCAAATATGAAGTTAAAATATTAGATGCAAAAGCAGAATACGGGACCTAACCTTCTCATTATCAAGCTCTCTTATGTCTCACAAAGATCCCAAAACCAACCCTTTCATTTTTTTAACTCATCCCAAGCGCCATCTTCCAATATTTTCCCCTCATCAATCAAATAAATATAATCCGCATTCTTTATGGTAGACCGTCTATGGGCTATTATAAGTATAGTTATTTCCCCATGAAGATTATCAATGGCCTTCAAAATCTTCTTCTCATTTTCTGAATCGAGGTTACTAGTGGCCTCATCCATGATCAGAAGTGAAGGTTTCCGTACCAAAGCCCTAGCCAGTGCCAATCGTTGCCGTTCTCCACCTGATAATCTGACACCCCTATCACCTATTATCGTGTCCAGCCCTTTAGGGAGTTTATCGACAAAATGGTCTGCAGCAGCCAGTTTCAAGGAGTCTTTAAGTTCCTTTTCACTTATACTTTGACTAGCCATCTGTAAGTTAAACCGTATGGTTTCATTGAAAAGAAAAGTATCTTGGGCAACGTATCCGATCCTATTTCTCCATGAATTGAGTAACCAATCTGAAACTGGTGTTCCATCTACAGTTACCTTTCCTTTATCTGGATTTATGAGTCCCATAATCAGATCAGCCACTGTGCTTTTACCTGCCCCAGATGGTCCTGCAATGGCCGTGGTCTTGCCTGCAAGTATATTGAGGTTTATACCCTCCAATGTGAATTGATTTTGATCATAGTATGAAAATGTGACATTTTCAAAGTTTATTGCCTCTTTCAAAAAAATTAACCTTTCATTTGACCCGTTGGTTTCACTGTTTTCTAAATACCGCTCTTCAAGATCTATCACGTTCCCAAAGGCAGGCAACATGTTTATGAAGTACTGGTAAGCCCTTTGAATGGTTGAAAACTGTGGAATCATCCTTACAAATAAATAGATCAGTAAAAAGAGACTTGCATTGGGTAATTTAACCACCTCGATAAGAATGAATACCATAATTGAAAGAACCATTACAGTTCCCACATCAAACAACAATTTCACATCAGCATAACTCCGGATAGCTTCCAAATAGTTATTAACAACATGGTCAGATTGTTCGGAGAAGACTTTTATGTTTCCATCCTGCATTCCAAAGCTTTTGATGGTCTTCATACCGTCTAGGTGCTGCATGATTAAATAGTATAGATCCCGAGTGTTGGTAGTAATCTCATCACCACTGGACCGTGAACGGCTGGCTCTTCTCCTAAGAATTAGGAGAATTACCACTCCCACTATAAATATCACACCCGTGATGAGACCAGACAGTTCTAGGGCAAAAATAATATAAACTATTAAAATCAGTATACTGGCTATGAAAGTTAAAAATTGACCAGTTCCCGTGATTATCCGGTCAATCTCATTGG